>OCVV012826482.1_pt1 | contig 97166 bp, 66 predicted proteins | sample 1539721 | NCBI WGS metagenome assembly OCVV01 (sample SAMN02144230, study PRJEB22623) | gut metagenome | biome: sheep rumen | host: Ovis aries | place: New Zealand
GCATTCCGACCGATTCCAAAATATTCGTGTGCTGCTGTCCCATCTGTATAAGTTACAGACCGAGGGCTACCGGATTCGTCTGGTGAGCCGCTACGCATGGCAGAAAGAGACCATCGATCTGCCGCAGGTATATACCACTGTCTTCACCCGTTCGGAAGGATGGGAGATGTATGATGCACAATGGGCAGATTATTACGTCAACGACCACACAAGCGAAGCGCCGCGGTATGACTTATTGGGATACGATCTGATGTCCGCTGCGTTAACCTGGTTACACGGGGAAGAGACCGCACATGAGGGTCTGCAATCTGAGATCCGGTGGGTGAAAGTACAGAATGGCGGATACCAGAATGCCGGAGTGAAAGTAGTTTGTAAAAGGTGAAAGGTTATAGGTACATAGTAGTTTGGGTGCTTGGCATCATGGGATTTTTGGCTGCAGAAGCGCAGCCGAGGATGAAAGTACCGGAATACTGGGTCGGTGCGCACGGGGGTGTGAGCGCCGGCATGGTTCTGTTCAAGCCTGCCGTAGAGGGCATGAGCCCCATTACCGATGCGTGCGTATTGGGAGGAAACGCAGGAGTGGTGTTCCGATTTGCGGGACATAAGTACTGCCATTTCCAGATGGAGCTGAACTACATGCACCGCGGATGGGCTACCAAAACCGAAGCACAAGGACGTGTGGCAAGAAACCTGCACTACGTAGAGTTACCGATATTAATGCATCTGAACTTCGGAAACGAGACTTGCCGGTGGATCTTCAATCTCGGACCGCAAATAGGCTACTGCGTTTGGGATGAGAGCAGCACTGTCACCCATCGTTTCGACTGGGGCTTGGCGGCTGGCACAGGTTTCTACGTCCGCACGAAGAATGCCGGGGTGTATGAGCTGGAGATCCGGTACGACTTCTCTTTCGGAGGGGTGTTCGGCACCGGAGTAACCGACAATTTTAATATGGCTAACCCAATGGATCTGAGTATCAACTTAGGATGGTACTGGCCGATAAAGAAGAAATTTGGACAAAAGAAAAAAACACAAAAATATGAAAACGAATTACCAAGTGCGCTACGCGTCGAATCCGACGGACGCAAAGAGTTATGACACTACCCGACTCAGAAAAGATTTCCTGATCGAGAACGTGTTTGTGAAGAACGAAGTAAACATGGTGTACTCCATGTACGACCGAATGATTGTAGGCGGTGCGATGCCGGTTGGCGAGACCTTGTTGCTCGAAGCGATTGATCCGCTGAAAGCTCCGTATTTCCTGACCCGCCGTGAGATGGGTATCTTCAATGTGGGAGGCAAAGGTCGTGTGATTGCGGGAGATGAAGTCTTTGAGTTGGATTACAAAGAGGCACTCTATCTGGGACGCGGAGACCGTGAAGTGAAGTTCGAGAGCTTGGATGAGAATAAGCCGGCGCTGTTCTACTTCAACTCCACCACCGCTCATTGCGCATACCCCAATAAGAAAGTAACGAAGAAAGATGCGGTAGTAGCCCACATGGGAAGCTTGGAGATGTCCAACGAGCGCGACATCAACAAGATGCTCGTTAACCAAGTCCTGCCTACCTGCCAGCTGCAGATGGGTATGACCGAGTTGGCTCCGGGCAGCGTCTGGAACACTATGCCGGCACACGTTCACAGCCGTCGTATGGAGGCATATTTCTATTTCGAAGTGCCCGAAGAGCAGGCTGTATGCCATTTCATGGGCGAAGTAGAAGAGACCCGCCACATCTGGATGAAAGGCAATCAAGCCGTTCTGAGTCCGGAGTGGTCTATCCACAGCGCCGCAGCTACCCATAACTACACCTTCATCTGGGGTATGGGAGGAGAGAACCTGGACTACGGAGATCAGGATTTCAGTAAAATCACGGACTTGAAGTAACCAAAACATTTCCGGGAAACAGCCTTGAAGTTACAGATAAGTGACGTAGGCTGAATAACGAACGAATAACTAACTTATTACTAACGAATAACTAACGATTGGACCGTAAAATGACAAATTTGTTTAGTTTGGAAGGCAAGAACGCCTGGGTGACAGGTGCTTGCTACGGAATAGGTTTCGCGATTGCGAAAGCGTTTGCTCAAGCAGGGGCAAAGACCATTATTTTCAATGCGCGTCATGAAGAAGCTGTCGCAAAGGCTATCGAAGATTACAAGGCGGCCGGCATTGAAAACGTCAAGGGTTATGTATGCGATGTGACGGACGAGAAAGCCGTGAAGGAGCTGGTAGAGCGCATTCACAAAGAGGTGGGACAGATTGATATTCTTGTCAATAACGCCGGTATCATCAAACGCATTCCGATGCACGAGATGAAGCGTGAAGAGTTCCAACAGGTGATTGATATTGACCTCGTGGCGCCGTATATCGTGAGTGCAGCGGTACTGCCGGAGATGATGGAGCGTCGCGAAGGAAAGATCATCAATATCTGCTCGATGATGAGTGAGTTGGGCCGCGAGACCGTGAGTGCTTACGCTGCTGCGAAAGGCGGTCTGAAAATGTTGACCCGCAATATCTGCTCGGAGTACGGAGAGTACAACATCCAGTGTAACGGTCTGGGGCCGGGCTATATTGCTACGCCGCAGACGGCTCCATTGCGTGAGCCGCAGCCGGACGGAAGCAGACATCCGTTTGATGCCTTCATCTGTGCAAAGACTCCTGCGGGCAGATGGCTCGATGCGGACGAGTTGGGCGGCACGGCGGTATTCCTTGCCAGCCACGCATCGGACGCAGTCAACGGACAGATCATTTATGTAGATGGCGGAATTTTGGCCTATATCGGACGGCAGCCTAAGTAATTTTGATTTTTCAGAGGCATCTTTGGCTTTTTTGTGTATGAAGAAGATCATTTATATTGCTATTTTTGCTTTGTGCTTGACGGCATGTCAGAAAGAAGCAGTTCAGCCGAAAGTGTACGGACGTTTTGTACCGGAGAGAAAAGATGATTTTGCGTGGGAGAACGAGTATGCGGCATTCCGTATGTACGGTCCGGCGCTAAAACCGGAAAACCCGTCCAACGGTGTCGATCTGTGGCTGAAAGCGAGTCCGGAGCTGATTGTGGACAGTTTCTACTACCGCGAGCATGTATTAGGTCTGCCTTATCACATCAACTACGGAAAAGGTCTGGATTGCTACAAAGTGGGACATACCTGCGGCGCCGGCGGATTGGTAGTAATGATCGATGAAGATCCGGAAGACAAGATTTATGTCGGCGGGCCCTATGACCGTTGGGAGATCTTAGAGCAGACCCCGGAGAAATTCGTTTTCAAACTGGAGTATGACTCGTTGTTGGTGCATGGTCACTTGTGGAAAGAAAGTATCACGATTACTGCGGAAGCGGGTAAGATGCTGAACCGTGCAGACGTAGTGCTGAGCGGCAAGGATGATTACGAAGGAATCCTGTGGGTCGGAGGCGGTATCTGTATTCACGACAGCGTGGAGAATGTCTATACCTGCGACCACTGCGGTATAGCCGCTTATGCGGAAGATGCGCTGAGCGACAAGACGGCAGCCAAGATGAACTACGAATACAACGGTTCGACGACTCAAGGCCGCGCTTACATGGCAGTAGTTGTTCCGAATGGCGCAGCAACCAAAGTACAGGACGGAGTGCTTTATGCCGTAAGACCTTATAACTTAGGCGACACACTCACGTATTTCTTCGGCGCTTGCTGGAGCGAATGGAGCAACGGCGAACTGTCCTTCCCGACCGACCAGGATTGGTTTGACGGAATACAATTGTAAAAAAAATGACATACCTGATCATTCGTTTGGCGACTTTGGGCAATGTAGCAATGACGGTTCCCGTTGTGGCTTCGCTTAGCAGGCGCTATCCGAATGACCGGTTTATCATAGCGAGCAAGAAAGACTTGGAGGCGATGTTCGCCGCCATGCCGAATGTGAGTTTTCATGAGGTGGACAATCATCTGGATTGGAAAGGCGTATGGTCGCTATGGCGCTCGCTACGAGATAAAGTAGATGCCGTAATCGACCTGCAAGACGTTCCTCGCACAAGAGTGTTGCGAACCTTATTATGGTTAAGCGGAAAGAGCGTGACAAGCGTTCGGTACGGAAGGTTCCGGAAACATCTGATCACGGTATTCGGCCTGGGGCGTAAGCCCTTAAAAACGGAGTTTGAGCGCTATGCCGATACTTTCCGCCGCGCAGGATTAGAGACCGATACGGAGTTCACGGCACTACCGACAAACGAGGCTGCAGCAAAAACAATAACGGAGCGTTACGGAGAGAAGAAAGGCAGATGGATCGGTTTGGCTCCTTTTGCCAAGAGCCGGTCAAACATGTTACCCTACCCTGTAACCAAAGATATTATAGAGCAGTTGAGTACCGAGGCGGAAACACGGATATTTCTCTTTGGCGCAGGAACAATCGAGTGCGAGATGTTAAGGCAATGGGCGAGTGTCTTTCCCCGCACAGAGAGCGTAGCCGGACAACTGAAGTTAAAGGAAGAGTTGGAACTGATGCGCAAGCTGGACGTAATGATTTGCATGGACAGCGCGAACCAACATCTGTCAAGTCTGGTAGGGCTACGAGCTATCAGCGTTTGGTGTGCGACAGATCCGATAATCGGCTTTGCGGGATGGAAACAACAACCGGAAGATATTATCCAGCGCCATGAGTTACGATGCAGACCGTGCACGTGCCACGGCACCAACCATTGCAGGTATGGCAATTATGCCTGCCGACAGATTGAAGCAGAAACAATAGTAAAACAGATATGAGTAAGATTATTTCATTAGCTAACCAAAAAGGCGGTGTCGGCAAGACGACCACCTCTATCAACTTAGCAGCGGCCTTGGCTAAACAAGGCAAGCATGTATTGCTGATAGACGCCGATCCGCAAGCGAATACCTCATCGGGACTGGGTATTGAGATCCGCGAACTGGACAGCACTATTTACGAGTGCCTGGTGAACGGCATCGACCCGCATAAAGCGATTGTGGAGACGAGTATGAAGAACCTGAGCGTCATCCCGAGCCATATAGACCTGGTCGGCGCAGAGATAGAGATGCTGAACATGGAGCACCGCGAGCAACTCTTGAAGAAGATCATCGCCCAGGTGCGCGACGAGTACGACTACATCCTCATCGACTGCAGCCCGTCGTTGGGACTGATTACCGTCAATGCGCTGACGGCGAGCGATAGCGTAATCATCCCTGTACAATGCGAGTTCTTTGCGTTGGAAGGCATCGCAAAACTACTGAACACAATCAAGATCATCAAATCGAAACTGAACCCTGCTCTGAAGATCGAGGGCTTCCTCCTGACGATGTTCGACAATCGTCTGAGACTGAGTAATCAGGTATATGAAGAAGTGAAGCGGCATTTCGGCGACTTGGTTTTCAATACCGTCATTGCGAGGAACGTGCGTCTGAGCGAGGCACCGTCGCATGGTGTGTCGGTGCTGGAGTACGACCCGAGTTCCAAGGGCGCAAAGAATTATATGGCATTAGCAAAAGAACTTATTGCAAGAAACAAATGAAAAAGACCGGATTAGGGCGAGGATTGGATGCCTTGATAGACACCTCGCATGTAGATACCAACGGCGGCAGTTCGATCTCTGAGATAGAGATCAGCGCGATAGTAGCGAACCCCGATCAGCCGCGTCGGTCGTTTGACGAAGAGGCGTTGCAAGAGTTATCGGATTCCATCCGCGAGCACGGAGTAATCTCCCCGATTACGCTGCGGGACAATGGAGACGGAACCTATATGATCATCGCCGGTGAGCGTCGTTTCAGGGCAAGCAAGATGGCCGGATTAGAGCGCATTCCTGCGTATATCCGCACCGCGAAAGACGAGCAGGTGATGGAATGGGCGCTGATTGAGAACATCCAGCGTGAGGACTTGGACGCCATCGAGATTGCGTTAGCTTACCAGCGTCTGATGGACGATTATGAGTTGACTCAGGAGCGAATGGCAGAGCGTGTGGGCAAGAAGCGCGCAACAGTAGCGAACTACCTGCGTCTGTTGAAACTGCCGGCAGAGATACAAGTGGGTATCAAGGAGAAGAAGATCGAGATGGGCCACGCCCGTGCGATCTTGGCTTCGCCGTCGGCTGAGCATCAGTTGGCTTTGTACCAACGGATCTTGCGTGAGGGCCTGTCAGTGCGTAAAGTAGAAGAACTGGCTCAAGAGGACAAGGGCGCTGCGAAGCCGAAGAAAGAGAAAATCGCTAACCCGTACAGCGAGTTAGAGAAGAATCTGAGCGCCCGCACGGGTATGAAGGTGAAGATCCAAAGCGGAAAAGTGACCATTGCTTTTGGCAACGAGCAGGAACTGGAAACGATCGTACAGAAGTTAAGTTGAAACGCTGGTGGGTTATATTATTGCTGATCCTACCGATGCAAGTCTTTGCGCAGCAGGACAGTGTGTTCTTCAAGAAACCGGACGCAAATAAAGCGGTCTGGCTGGGTGTTATTTTCCCGGGCGCCGGACAGATATACAACAAGTCCTATTGGAAGTTACCGATTGTATATGGCGCATTTATGGGCTGCGGATACGCAATCAACTGGACCAGCAACCGTCATGACGGATATAAGACAGCATACTTGGATCTATATAACGACATTCAGGCCGGCACAGTAAGTGAGGACCCGAGTAAGAGTTATATAGCCGTCATTCCTGAGGGGTACAACTTAGAGCGCGTAGGCGGACAAAACACATGGCTCAACACCCTCAAAAACCAGCAGAACATCTACCGTAGGTATCGCGACTACTCGATCTTAGCAACCGTCATTGTGTATGCGCTGAGTCTGATAGACGCCTATGTAGATGCACAGCTGTTTGACTACGACATCTCGCCGGACTTGACGCTGAACGTAGAGCCTCAGATATATTATGATTTGCAAAACCAGCAAAAGAGTGCAGAAATAAAATTAGCTATACAGTTTTGAAAAAGTTTATTTTAATAGGGTTACTTCTTGGCGCAGCAGGTATGGTGTGCGCGCAGGAAGTGCAGGAAGTGAAAGAAATACAGGCTCTCACTCCGGATAGTGTGAGTGCTGATAGTACGAGTGTGGAGTCGTTGGAATTAGTACCGATGACCGCGGCAGACTCGCTGGTGACGGAAGACACGGCGGTGGAGATTACGCCGCTTCAGCCGTTTTACACGCTTTGGAACGATAGTGATCTGACGGATATTGAGCTCCGTTCGTTAGATTGGAGTCTGCAATGGCTCGATACAACCGATTGCGTATCGGTGCATGACACCACAGTGCTGTCTGATTCGGTGTACAAGGCGCGGCTTCAAGCATTGCCGTGCGTAATTGAGTTGCCTTATAACGAGCGCGTACGCGCGTTTATCATAAGGTACGTCAAGCATAATCCCAAACAGGTAGCACGGTTGATGCGCATGAGCGAGTACTACTTCCCGATTTTCGAGGAGGCTTTAGCACGTTACGACCTGCCGTACGAACTGAAATACGTGCCGATCATCGAATCGGCGCTGAATCCCATGGCTCGCTCACACGCCGGAGCTGCGGGTCTTTGGCAGTTCATGCCGGCTACGGGTAAGTTATTCGGTCTGGAGGTGAACTCTCTGGTCGATGAGCGAATGGATCCGATCAAGTCCACGGAGGCTGCATGCCGGTTCTTGAGCAGTATGTACTCTATCTACCACGACTGGAACTTAGTCATTGCGGCTTATAACTGCGGTAGCGGAAATGTCAATAAGGCCATCCGGCGCTCCGGCGGCAAGCGGGATTTCTGGTCTATCTATCCTTTCCTGCCTCGCGAGACAAGGAACTATGTGCCTATTTTTATTGCAGCCAATTATGCAATGAACTACGGTCAGGAGCATGGTATATGCAAAGCTCCTATTGAGCAGAAAGTGCTGATTACCGATACCATCCGGACGACGCAAAGGCTGCACTTGCATCAGTTGAGCAAGAATCTGGATATCGAGATGGACGAGCTGCGCAGGCTCAATCCGCAATACTCGCGTGACATTCTTCCCGGAGGAAAGAGTTATGCGCTATGCTTGCCTGCAGATAAGATGGGTCTGTATATCGACCACGCAGATAGTATCGCGGCATATAAGGCGGATAGTTTGATTAATAACCGCCGCGCGGAGATTGACCTGGCGAAGATGACGTCTGTCAACGGAGCATACCGCGTCAACGGCGTGACGTATTATACCATCAAAAGAGGCGATACTTTAGGAGGTATTGCGAAGAAATTCCATTGCTCGGTAAAGCAGTTGAAGCAGTGGAACGGCCTGAAGAACGATAATATCCGTGAGGGTAAGAAGCTGAAGATTTGCAAGTAGTCGAAAGTAGAAAGTCGAAAGTAGAAAGACACTATGGATGGCGAAAAGACATATTACTCGCTGCGCGAGACGGAGTTGGAGACAGGAGTCCCTGTATCCACGCTGCGGTATTGGGAGACGCAGTTTGAGGAACTGAGTCCACGTAAAGACGGTCATGGCAACCGTTATTACACGCGTGAGGATCAGGAAGTGATCAAGCGCATCAAATATATCCGCGATGAGATGAAAATCACGCGCATGGAAGCCATCCGCAAAGAACTCAAAGGAAATACCCGACACTCCGACGAACGACAATCCGCGGTAGAGATATTGATGCGTGTGCGGGAGGAATTATGTGAAATCCGAAAACTGATTAAGTAATATGCGGTTTAGTATCATTGTGCCTGTATATAACCGTCCGAACGAAGTAGATGAGTTGCTCTCGTCGCTGTGCAAACAGACGAGGTCGGGATTCGAAGTGATCATTGTGGAAGATGGTTCGCAGATTACGTGTGAAGATGTGTGCCGGCGGTATAGCGAGAAACTGGATATTCACTATTTTCAGAAAGAGAACGGAGGTCCGAGTGCTGCGCGCAACTATGGCGCTGAGCGGGCTAAGGGCGATTATTTGCTGATTGTCGATAGCGATATTATTGCGCCGGAAGGATACATTGAAGCGATAGAGGCGGAATTGGCGCGAGAAGACGCGGACGCTTTTGGCGGACCGGACGCAGCACACCCGGATTTTAGTCCGATACAGAAAGCTATCAGTTATTCGATGACAAGTTTTCTGACGACAGGCGGTATTCGCGGCGGCAAGAAGAAGATGGACAAGTTCTACCCGAGGAGCTTTAATTTAGGCGTTAAACGAAGCGTCTTCAATGCGTTAGGCGGATTTGACAGCAGTATGCGTTTCGGCGAAGACATCGACTTCTCGATACGTATCTTTGCGAACGGGTACAAGTGCCGGCTGTTTGAGGAAGCGTGGGTGTACCACAAACGCAGAAGTACATTCAAGCAGTTTTTCAAGCAGGTTCATAACTCCGGCATCGCGCGGATACATCTGTATCAGAAATACCCAAAGACCCTAAAATTGGTACACCTGTTGCCGAGTGTTTTTACGGTCGGGTTGGTATTGATGGTGTTGATTTGCGGAGTTGGAATAGCGATCCATAACCCTTGGATGACATGCCTACCGGTAGCGTTACTGATGCTGTATGGTCTAGGATTAGTCTTAGATGCGTCTTACTTGAGTCGCAGTTTGTACGTAGGTTGCTTGTCCTGCGTGGCGGCATTTGTGCAACTGATCGGTTATGGAACGGGATTTATAAGAGCCGTGTGGCATTGCCTGGTGTTGAAAGAGAACGATTTTCAGGCATTTCGAAAGAATTTTTATAAATAAGATATATGAAGATTAATTGGAAAAAGATTGCGCCGGAATTGGTGATCTTAGGAATTTTTATCGTAGCTTCGCTGCTGTATTTCTTCCCTGCAGTAGAGGGAAAAGTGATTTATGGCGGCGATAATATCAATGGCACAGCCGCGGTTCAAGAAGGTTGGAATTACTACCAGCAGACAGGCGAAAGCAGTTATTGGACGAACGCACAGTTCTCTGGTATGCCGGCTTATCAGATCGGCGGATTCCGGTACAAGGCGACCCAGATTTTACGGCCTGTATATTGGTTTTTCCATTGGGGCGCAAGGAATGTATATTTTCTGATGCTGTTTTATCTGATTGCGTTCTACGCGTTGCTGCGCAGTTTTGAGGTAGATAAATGGCTAAGTCTGGCGGGTTCGTTTGCGATCTCGCTGTCGAGTTATTTCTTTGTCATCATCGCCGCTACGCATAATGCCAAGAGTATCGCAATCACATGGATGACGATAGCAATGGTCGGATTTATCCTGACGATGCGTCATAAATACGCGTTGGGCGCTATACTGATGATGTTTTTTATCCCGCTTGGCTTCTACATCCACCCGCAGATGGCGTATTATATCTGCATGCTGATCGGCGTGCTGTATATCGCAGAGATCTACATCCACGCGCGGGCTAAACAATGGAAAGAGTTAGGTATCGCCACCTTGGTTTTTGCGGCGTCATTTGGTGTCGGTTTAGGTATCGGAGCGTCGGGATTCTTTGCCAACCGCGAGTACGCGAAAGAGACCATGCGCGGAGGACATTCGGACTTGGTAAAAGTGACGGATGAGCAGAATAAGACCGAAGGTCTGGATCTGGATTACGCGACGGCTTGGAGCTATGGTAAAGGCGAGACGATGACGTTCCTTATCCCCAACTATATGGGTGGCGCGAGCGGTTTCAAAGTGGGCGAGAAATCCGTTTTGTATCAGGAATTAGTCAAAGCCGGCGTGCCTCGCAACAGCGCTAAACAATTCTGTCAAGGCGCTCCGACTTATTGGGGAGAGAAAGCGTTTACGAGCGGGCCGGTATATATGGGAGCCATTATATGTTTCCTGTTCCTGCTGGGATTGATGATTGTTTCAGGGCCGTATAAATGGGCATTGTTGGTGGCGACCTTGTTCTCTTTGTTCCTCAGTTGGGGCAAAAATATGATGTGGCTGACGGAGTTCTTCTTCACGTATTTCCCGATGTACAATAAGTTCCGCGCGGTGGAGTCAATATTGATTGTAGCGGAGATTACGATCCCGCTGCTGGCATTCTTAGGTCTGCAAAAATTAGTGACCGATAGTGAGAAAAAGGACAACAAAAATGGCTATTATGTACTGATTGCGGGCGGTGTGACAGCCGGAGTGTGCCTGCTTTTCGCCCTGTTTGGAGAGAGTTTGTGCAGCTTCACATCGAGTTATGACAGGACTTGGAAAGATCAGGTAGGCAATGAGATCTACCGGATGATTTTAGACCAACGCGCAGCGATGATGACAGCCGATGCATGGCGTTCGCTGGGGTTTGTAGCTGCAGCAACCATCCTGCTGTACATCTATGTTAAGAAGCCGTTTAAGACCGTATATTTGGGTCTGGCGATGACAGCGTTGGTGGTTTTAGACATGTGGCCGGTGGATAAACGCTTCTGCAACGACGGTATGTTCGTAAGCACCAAAGATCGTGATAAAGCCTTTAAGATCCAGCCTTGGGAAGAGCAGATTTTGCAAGACAAGGATTATTACCGTGTCTTTAATCTGACAGGCAATCCATTTAATGAGGCACGTACCGGCTACAGGCTGCACTCCGTAGGCGGTTACTCGGCAGCTAAGCTGAGAAGGTATCAGGATTTGATAGACGAACACCTGAGCCGGATGAACATGAACGTATATAACATGCTGAATACCAGATATTTCGTAGTGAAGGGTAATAATGGTGCTCCGCGCGTTGAGTACAACCCGGAGGCATTCGGAAATGCATGGTTTGTGGATTCCGTTCTGGTAGTCAATACCGCCAACGAGGAATCGGAGGCATTGCGAATGCTGGATCTGAGGAAGGTAGCGGTAACGGATAGCACGTTCGCGAAGTACCTAAATAGCAGATCTTCGGCAAAAGATGAGACAGCGCGTGTAGAATTCCTTTCATACTCTCCCAAACGACTGGAGTATGAGACGGAGAGCCAAGTAGAGAAAGTACTGGTCTTCTCGGAGATATATTATCCGTACGGATGGAAGGCGACCATCGATGGCAAGGAGGCAGAACTCTTCCGCGTCAACTACATGCTGCGTGCGATGAATGTGCCGGCAGGTGAGCACAAGATTGTGATGGTCTTTGAGCCGGAGAGCGTAAAAAAAGGAGATATGATTGCTGTCACGTGTATCGCCATACTAATTCTAACCATTTTGGGTAGTTGCGGCTATTACTATTTTCGCAAGAAGAAAGACGAAGCATGAAAAAAATAAAGCTTAAGTTTGTTGATTTCTATCCGAATTTCGGCCCACAGAAAGTCATTCTGTGGAAACCGTTATGGGAGCGGTATGAGGTAGTTGAGAGTGACGAGCCGGAGTGGTTAATCTTTTCCGTGTTTGGCAATGAACATTTGAAATACAATAATTGTGTAAAAATCTTCTTCACGGGCGAGAATCAAACGCCGGATTTTAATCTGTGCGATTATGCTATAGGGTTTGATTATATAGATTTTGGCGACCGTTATATGCGCTTTCCTCTCTGGATGCTTTATCCTGATGATACGAACCCAATGTTAACGAAACATAAGCATGCACAACTAAGTGAAAAAACGGATTTCTGCAGTTTTGTAGTTTCTAATCCTAACGGGAATGAAGCTCGTGCACAGTTTATGGATAAGTTATCGGAGTATAAACAAGTTCATTCCGGCGGAAGATGGCGGAATAATGTTGGCGGTCCGGTAGCGGATAAGTTGGCTTTTCAGAAAAAGCATAAGTTCTCTATGGCTTTTGAAAATACTATTTATCCGGGGTACACAACGGAGAAATTAGTACAATCTTTTGCTGCGCAGACAGTTCCGATTTATTGGGGCGATCCAAGGGTAGCAGAGACGTTTAACCAAGAGGCGTTTATCAATTGTAACGATTATCCGGATTGGGAGAGCGTGATTGAACGTATCAAAGAGATTGACCAAGACGATGCGTTATGGCAAAAGATGGTAGATACACCTGCATTGTTAGACGAGCACATCGTGGAGCGTACGCGGAAAGAGGCGAAAGCATTTCTATATCAAATTTTTGACCAAACACCAACAGAGGCAAAGCGTTTTTCCCGCGATTATTGGGCAATCAAACAGTTGAAATTGCGCATTCGAGAGGTGAATGCTTATGACCACTCTATTGTTGGAATGTCCCGCCGATTCTTCATGGATCACTTATACCTTCGAATCCGGCAGAACAAAAAGGCATGGAATATGATTCAGAAGGCCCGCCGTGCCTTGGGGTTTTCTTAAAGGGCATTGCGGAACATTAATCCTCTCGTCACATTATGACGGAAAAGGACAAGGATGTCGCCTTTTGGGCGATGTCCTTTTATTGTATAAGCAAGCCAAATGAGAAGTGTTCCTGTCCATTTGACAAACTCAGAGAAGAGACGCTGGAGGTATGCTCCTTTTCCGATTTTAAGTGTTCGGAGACGTTCGCTGATGCCAACTCCGTATCCAAGTTTTGCAACAAATTCAGGGATAGTACGTTTTGCAGGAATACAATGGTGGACTTGGATGTCCGGAAAATAGAGGATTGAGTATCCTGCAGCATGAATACGATTAAACAGCTCCTTCTCTTCGCCAGCGAGAAGATTATTTCCCGTTCGTCCCAAAGCGGTATTAAATGTCCCGACGCGGTTTATAACTTCACGTCTGATACCCATATTTGCGCCGATGGGGAATTTATTTGCAGGGAATGGATGAACGTTTTTCCCTCGATCAATGGCACTCACAAATCCCATTGCCCATTTGCTGTACCATTCGGGTTCTCCATCTTCAAAAAGAGGAATAATTTGTCCACCGAAAGCGCCAGCCTCGGGATGATCGGAGAGGTGTTTTTGAAGGAAAGCAATATATTCCTGCTCCACCATTGCGTCATCATCCAGAAAAACGAGCCATTCTCCCTTGGCCTCTTGAATTCCGCGGTTGCGGGCAAAAGAAAGCCCCTGCTGCGTCTCCCAAAAATAGTGGTAGTTGGCAGGCTGATAATCCTCCACAAATCGTGCACATTCAGCGGCAGTGTTATCCGTAGAATTGTTGTTGACGAGAATGATTTCCCAGCCTTCTTTTACCGTGTTTGACGCAAGGCGACTCAGGCACTCGTAGATGTATTTCTCGCGATTATACGTGCAGACGATGAATGATATAATCATAGAATGTACCGGGTTTATCGAGAGGTTCGTTATGGTTAAATTTCCAGGTTAACTTGTGGATTGTCGAACGGGAGGTAATTTGCTTCCATTGAGCATCCGAGAAGTCCTCAAAAAGCGTGAATTGCAATGTGTGTGCATCTACATTGGGGATGTATGGAATTTGTTGTTCCGCGACTATTCCTTGCTCGTTACGGGTAAGCAACAGATATAAGAAAAGATGATAAATAAAATAATCGCGAATAGTATTTTCTCGCCCCCAATAGGCGAATAGCAGTTCGAGCATTCGCTTCATCACCGGGTTCCCTTTTTGCGCAATCAAGAACCAATTAGAACCAAAATGCGGGATATGAGATAGTATCGATTTTTGCAAGAAGAACAAAGGCGAATCGGTCATTTGTGAAGGTATAGCACCCGTTAACAAAACCGTAGCATCGAGCCAAATACCTCCATACTGAACGAGTAAGGCCGTACGTAAGATATCTGAAAAATGAGCAAAAGAGATTATTCCTTTCTTGTATTTTCGAATTATCGGTTCAGGCAGGGTAACAAAGTCAAAGATATTCTCCGATGTAATGATTTGAACCTTATAATCGGGCATATTCTGCTTGGCTAAAGCCACACATTTTTTGACAATCTCCGGTGCTTGCTCGAGTCCTTGGAGCCAACAAATCCAAATGATGCGCGTGGGCTCATTGCTTTGCGGAGTATCTAAGGGTTTAGTGATTAAAGAGCCGTATTTACGCCATAAATAGCGACTTGCGCGCTCGGCCTGTATCAATTCGATAGCTTCTCTGTTTCGAGTAAACCACAGAGGCCAAACTGCTTTTTTGAGTTCGCTCAAGCAGGTATAAAATCCTTTTTTACGGAGGATGGAATAATATATTTTCAGACTTCGCATGTGATATTTAATATATTTTGCGATACGAACGATCTTTCGTATGAACGATTCGAGTTTTGTAATCCTTTGCAGTCCAATTTTTAATTGGAGTCATATAGGAATCCGAATAAATTGCCTTTAACCAGTCATCTGTATCAACTGGCATATATACTTTCAGCCCCAAGAAATCACAGCGTTCAAACTCACATGCCGGCACATAACTTCTATCACATGGAAAACCATCCGTTGCGTTTGCCTCTTTCCACTCTTTGGATTCATGTTTACGCTGAATAACAGAATAGAAATCAGCCCCCTCGCGAATGTAGATAAATATATCCAAGTGCAATTTTTTATACTCATATGTTTCTTCCACCACTTGCCCTGTAGTCCCAATATAATTCTGGCGGATTAAATGAAAGCCTGCTCTTTCCATTCGCTCATGTAAATCAACCGGCAACTCGTTTTCTAACACTCCTAAATCGATATCTGGGTCATACGAAATAAAACCATGCTCACGATAAGCGCCTAACAAAGCACCATATGTCAAAAATGCGCGTACGCCCATTTTGGTAAAGGCCTCATCAGCTGCTTTTAGCATATTCAAACCATCTTTACGCATTCTACGAGCCTGTATCTCAAATTTGGCTTTATTGATAAGTTCCACGATAGGTTTATACAACCCAATCGACACTAATATTTTAACAATTAAGTCTCTCATAAATTTTCGATGCATATAATACGTCATGCAATCCAAGACCTATATTATATGCTAATATTCGCTGTTTATCATTTTCACGTCCTTGTATTTTTCCCATCAAAACTTCACTTAATTCATTAAATGTTTTGAATTGAGAAAAGTATTTAAATCCTTCCACATGCCCCTTATCATCAGCAAACACGCGATCAAAGAACAAATCACAGTTTTGGAATCCGCGTGTATGTATTGGCACGAGTAAAATGCCCTCCGGATACTTTGTATCATCTGCGCAGAACAAATCCGCCATTTCGGTCACTGCCGAAACCAATACATCACAATTATCCAATAATTGCTCATTTGTGTCAACAGTAACAAAGGAGTAATTAGTCTTTGCCCATTTTGAAGCAAACCGCTCTGCTTGATCTTTATAATGCTTCAAACGGATGGTATATTGTCTGTCCGTAGGTAATATTGCTTGTAAGCATGCCATCGTTGCATCTGCCGTACTACCCAAACCGATAAAGGAATACACCGATGCGTTTGTTTTTTGTAAAGTTCTTATCGCTAAAGCTGCTACGGCTCCCGTTCGCATCTGTGTTATCCAATTTGCCTCCATCAAACACAATAGTTCACTTGATTTGGAATTATAAAGCAAAAGGTCAGAATGCAACGAGGGCTTATTTCCTGCAATTCGGGATACTACCTTTACTCCAAAACGGTTATAACACTCCGGCAGCAGACATGGCATCGTGTTGATAAAGTCAGTTCCTTGTGGATGAAGGCTAATTTTAGCAGGTAGCTGAGCCTCATATTTCATACAAAAGGACTCGTGCACCCATTCCACACACTCGCGTGGGGAGATATCCAATGCTTTTATCTCTAAGTCTGTTATTATTTTCATAATACCTTTAACGCTTCGATCAATCGGTTATTATCCGCCGTGCCGCGTACAGCCAATCGGACATAATTGCCATTACATTTCTGCGTACAATCTTTAATCAAAATACCATACTCGCGCAACAAACGGACAGCCAACTCGCGAGGTGTGAAACACTCCTTCACTTCGCACAGTACATAGTTCGCCTCACTTGGCAAAACACGCAGATACGGTATTTCTTCCAATGCCTTTACAAAACGGCCTCGCTCCACACGGAAAGCCTCCATCGCTTGTGCATAAGCCTTCTCGTACTTGCCTAAGATCTGCAAGAAGAACTCACCGAACGAATTGATGTTCCATATACTCATTTCGTGGCGCAGGTTCATCATCAGACTTGGGTTAGATGTAGCTAAGATACCCAAACGTAAACCCGGGACGCCGTACGATTTGGAGATACTCTTTACAACCACCAAATGGTCGTTTTGAGCCAATAACGCATTGTTCAGGAAAGTCGGATGTTCGTTTGAGAAATCAATAAAGCTCTCATCTATCACCAGCACGATCTCGCGTTCCTTACACCATTGTGCCAAACGCAAGCAATCCTCATAAGGAATATAATTACCTGTCGGATTATCGGGATTGATCAGTACTAATGACCAGATATTTTTATCCTCAAAATAGGCCATCAGATCATCTGCCGTATAGCGGAAATCCGGTCGTTGCGGTTCGTAAGCCACTATCTGTTCCGGCATCAACCGGTTCGGGTATTCCTCAAAAGTAGGACGAATCACTCCCGCCTTGCCCAACATCTGTGTAGTGAGCGCCTTGATCAACTCAGCAGCTCCGTTACCCACCAGAATATACTCTTGCTTCACGCCAAAATCTTTGGCTGCCAACAGATTGTTCACTTTCTGACCCGACGGGTACTCCGTCAACAAGCGGTCGAAACTAGCTGCTAACTCGTCTCTCAGACGCTGGTTCGGGAAATACGGATTTACCAGATAGCAAAAATCCAACAGATGCGGATACCGCCAATAACCGCCATAACGTGAGCAAAGCAAATCATACTGCTTGTCCGTAAAGATAGACTCTGCTATGTCCAAATCCTGAATATCATCTATCTCGTACCATTGTTCGCCTTCCAGAGGTAGCGCACGGAGCGTCGAGTTATCCAACATTGTGATCACGCGCAACACCTGCTCGTAATACTCGTTATTGCCCAAAGCCGAACTATAAGCTTCCAAAAACGGCACATACATATGCTCCGAAAAATCCTGCGAGAACTTATAGATATTCACCGTCTTGTAGTAATCTGGTATCTCTTCGTAGCGGAACTGGCTATTGGGAATAAAACGCTGAATGCGATTTTCTTCATCTATCGTCACGACGGTACCATCCATCCAACCCTCGTATTTATCTACCAAAGCCAAATCAGGATATGGATGATGCACCAACTTGCTCAATACGGCATCTTCTATGATTATATCTGACTCTAACAGCAAGGTATCTTGCTCACGCATGTAATCCTTCGCCAGATACAGAGAATAGATATTATTCGTCTTGTCGTAGATAGGATTTTCTACAAACACTAAAGGTGTCTGAACGGATACATTAGCCAAGTATTCTTGCAACTCTGCGCCTTTGTAACCTATAACGATAATTATACGACTCAAATGAAGCGCATCCAATTGTCGTAACACACGCTCTATCAGCGTCTCGCCGCCGACACGAATCATACATTTCGTATTTCCTTGCGTCAATTCTCCGAGGCGCTTTCCCATACCCGCCGCTAAAATAATTGCTTGCATATCTCTTAATTTTTTCTTCTTTCTTTTTCCATTGTTCCGGCATTTTATGCCGGTTCTATGTCTATTATGCGGGATGTTACCCCGATTTTTCTTCCTTTCCGCCGGATGCCATCCGGCTTATATAATTTTGCTTTGTCACTTTTGTCAGTTTTGTCAGTTTCTTTGTTTTTTCTGCCCTTTGACTTCAAACTGACAAAACTGTCAATACTGACATTTTATTTTTTTACATTTTTTCGAACGCTTTGTTCAAAAGGCGACCGTTAGTTGTTCTTGTACATTCTTAGTCATTCTTAATCATTACCGTGGGTATCTACTACCCTTTCCCTATCCCTTACCTATTTATTCCTTATCCTCTCCCTCAAGCGGCAAGGTCGGCAACGCAAAACGGTCAAAATCCGACTCAAACAATCTGTCTTGGATTAGTTGAACTGTGTCGCACGAACCGAATTAACGCGATAACCAACCGAAATGATGGCATCGAGGTTATAGAAAGTCACTTCACGTGTTTGAGTTTTTCCTTCTATTGCTCCATGTTGAGTGGTTTGTCGGAATTTCCGACATACCACCTCTTCTTGCAATTCTCCACTTGCGAAGATGTTCTTCAGATGCTCGGTTATTGTGGAGCGGCCTCTATCAAAAAGCGTGGCAATCACCTCTTGGGTTGCCCAGATATTCTCGTCTTGGTATAAGACTTGAATGCCGTCCGCCTTATCTTCGGCTTGGAAGATCAAGAACTCCGCTGTCGAGTTATGTATTTGTAATTGTTTGCTCATTTTAGTGATAAAAACGTGTGCCGGGGAGGCAGGAGAAGGAGTCGATGACGCCTACAACGCGGGTATCATCGATGACTATCAAAGAGTGAATCGAATAATGGTTCATGGTCTCTCCTGCTTCGACGATCTTGGCGTCTTTGTTGATGGTCTTGGGATTGCGGGACATAATGTCCGAAACAGGCGTAGAGAAGAAGGATTGCCCGAGACGTTGCATCGCGCGGCGGATATCGCCGTCGGTGACGATACCGACGAGGCGGTTGTTCTCATCCACAACGATACCCACGCCTAATTTGCCGTTGGTGACAATCTCAATCGCCTCTTTCATCGGCATTTCCGGTGTGAGGAGAGGCAGGTTCTCCTTGACCATAACATCTTCCACTTTCGCCAGCAGTTTGCGTCCGAGATCGCCTCCGGGATGGAGCATTGCGAAGTCGGAAGGCTGGAAATGTGCCGCTTCTATGAGGGCACAAGCGAGTGCGTCACCGAGCGCCAGCGTGGCGGTCGTTGAGGATGTCGGCACGAGGTTGAGCGGATCCGCTTCGCGCTCTACGGCTATATTCAGATGCACAGCAGCATACTGAGCCAAGAGCGAGGACGGATTAGAAGACATACCGATGATGGTGATCCGTTTCGCCTGAATAAGCGGCAAGAAACGCAGGAGTTCCTCTGTTGCACCGGAATAGGAGATTGCCAAAACGAGATCGTCGGGACCGAGCATTCCCAAGTCACCATGGTAGGCATCAAGGGGATTGAGGAAAAAGGCCGGTGTACCGGTGGAAGCCAGAGTAGCGGCAATCTTGGAACCGATGTGTCCGGACTTGCCGACACCGGTAACGACAATCTTTCCCTTGCAGTCACGGATGAGTTGTACCGCGCGGAGGAAGTTCTCGTCCAAACGCGGGATGAGCGCTTGAATAGCCGCCGCTTCGCATTGCAGACATTCAACAGCTCGGTTAATGATTTCTTGCGATTGCATATCGTGTTATTTAATATCTTCGGGGTATGTAATTTTCTTGTTGGTTTCCTCGCCGGGGACGATGAAGATGGGGGTGCCGGGTTTGTACGACTTCAGGACCGCTACATCGTCTGTAGGGATGCCCCTCTCGGTCCCCCCATGGAGGGGGGAAGAAAGGGGGAGAGAGATGGAAGCCACCATTTTCTGAAAAGCTTCAGCGATGGTGGAGAGATGGAAAGCCTGCGGGGTTTGCGCACGCATGAAGGTTTTTCTATCCGGTATCTCCTGCACTTGGTTGTCTTCCGTCCGATAGAGGGTGTCTGTTACCGGAACCGCGACGGTAACGGCTTCGTGGGTCTCGAGGGCTTGGCAGACATCAGCGATGATGCGCTGGGAGACAAACGGCCGCGCGGCGTCGTGGAGCAAGATGCTACACTCATTCCCCTCGTGGAGGGGGGAAGATGAGGTAAATGCTTTGATGGCGTTATAGGATGATTCCCATCGTTCGGCGCCGCCGGGGATGATTTTTGTCAGTTTTTGCCAGCGGTTCGTTTGGCGTAATTTCTGTAGGGAAGAAATGTGGTCAGGGTGCATGACAACAGCGATTTCGTCGATGCACGGCGAGGCCTCAAAGGCATCGATGGAATGCTCCAAGATAGAGCGTCCGTCGGCAAGAGGCAAGAGTTGTTTCGGGGTTTCTCCCCCCACTCTACTGCCAATTCCTCCGGCTAATATAACCGCTATATTATGCATTTTTCAATATTTTGTCCGCAATCTCGCGGATGGCTCCTTGTCCTCCCGGGGTGGCAAGGATTTGTATGTCATTTTTTGCTCCGGCGGCGCGTGTGAGAGCCTTGACTTCGGGGCGGGCGTTAGGCGGACAACAGGGGTAGCCGACGGCGCGGAGGAGGTCAATATCATTGATATCGTCTCCGACGTAGCATACCTCATCGAGGGTGATGCCGAGTTGGGCGCATATCTCCGAAGCGGCCTGTAATTTCGTCAGGCAATTCGGATTGACTTTGGAGCCAACGCCGAGGTAGAGGTAGCGGAGTTTGAGTTTCTCCGCGCGGGCTTTGACAACGGGCGAGTTCTCGGAAGTGAGGATGCCGCAGGGGATGCCTGCCTGCTGGAGACAGACCATGCCCATGCCGTCATAGACGCAGAAACGCTTGAGCACTTCGCCTTCGGCGGAGTAAAACATGCCGCCGTCCGTAAGGCAACCATCAACGTCGGTCAAAAAGAGTTTGATCATTTTTGCATTTTCACATTTATTCATTTATTTATGATCCGCCAAACTTGGCGGATACATTATTCGTTGAAAGCGTTCCAGCCTTGGGCTTTGAGGGGTAATTCTTCGCCGTTGCGGCCGATGAGATTGCAGCCGTATTCGGGTTTGGTAATATGCCCGATGATATAGAGGTCGTCCACGGGGATGAGTTTCTCGTAGTCGTCGAGCGAACAGGTGAAGAGGAGTTCGTAGTCTTCGCCGCCGTTGAGGGCGCAAGTGACGATATTGAGGTTCATCTCTTCTGCAAGCGCGGCAGCCTGGTAGTCGATGGGCAGTTTGTCCTCGTAGATACAGCAGCCGACATTCGATTGCGAGCAGATATGCATGAGTTCGGAGGAGAGGCCGTCGGAGATATCCATCATCGCTGTGGGCTTGACGCCGGCTTTGCGAAGAGACTCGAGGATGTCACGACGGGCTTCGGGCTTGAGTTGGCGTTCGAGGAGGTATTCCTTGCCGGCAAAGTCAGGCTGCTCCGCATTCGCCAGACGCTCGCGTTCAAGGAGTTGGAGACCCATATAGGCGGTTCCGAGGTTGCCGGAGACGCAGATGAGGTCGTTGAGTTTGGCTCCGTTGCGATAGACGATATCCTTTGCAGCCGCCGTTCCGAGGCAGGTGATGGAGATCGTGAGTCCGGTCATGGAGGCGCAAGTGTCTCCTCCAACGAGATCGACGTTATAGCGCTCGCATGCCAGACGAATACCCGAATAGAGCGCTTCGATATCTTCGACGGAGAAGCGTTTGGAGATACCGAGCGAGACGGTAATCTGGGTCGGCGTACCGTTCATGGCGTAAATGTCCGAGAAATTAACTACTGCCGCCTTGTAACCTAGATGCTTGAGAGGTACGTACTCGAGGTTGAAATGCACGCCTTCGAGGAGCATGTCGGTCGTCATGAGGACTTTTTTGGTGCCGAAATCCATAACGGCACAATCGTCTCCGACGGATTTTTTCGTCGAAGGCTGAACCGTTTTGAGGTCCTTTGTCAGATGTTTGATGAGTCCGAACTCACCGTATTTTGAAATTTCAGTCATAACTTTTTTATCCGCCAAACTTAGCGGGTGCACATAATGGGCATGCAAAGGTACGAAAAATAATTGATAATTGAAAATTGATAATTGAAAATTTTAGAAAATGCACACATTTTATAATAAAAATGCGCGCGTGCTTGCGTATATAAAAAAAAAGTTGTACATTTGCAGGCTTTTTGTGTGTTATGATTGAATATATCAAAGGAATATTGACCGAATTGAACCCGACGGAGGCCGTGATAGAAGCTGCCGGAGTGGGTTACGGAATAGCGATTACGCTGCCGGGTTACTCGGCGCTGGTAGGAAAAGAAGTCGAAAGTCAAAAGTCGAAAGTCGAAAGCGAAGAGGTGAAGTTGTTCATCACGGAGATTATCCGTGAGGATGTGCATGAGGTGTACGGCTTTGTGACGAAGGCTGAGCGGCAGTTGTTTGAGTTGCTGCTGACGGTTAGCGGCGTGGGGGCAGCAACAGCGCGGATGATCATGAGTGCATTCAGCGCGGAAGAGTTGCGGATGTTGATCGCCACGGGCAACGCAAAGGCCATGGCGAAAGTGAAAGGCCTGGGGCCGAAGACCGCGCAGAGAATCATTGTGGACCTGAAGGACAAGGCGATAAAGTTAGATCTGGGCGGCGATCCGACGGAGATTCCGATGCTCGATGTAGAAGCCGATACCGGCGTGAAGGCAGAGGCTATCAGCGCGTTGACGATGCTTGGTTTTGCATCGGCAGCCAGCGGCAAAGCGGTAGATAAGATTTTGAAGGGCAACCCGAGTATGAAAGTAGAGGCTGTCATTCGCGAAGCATTAAAAATGTTATAATTGAAAAAAAGTATAATATACATATTGCTGATTAGTCTGGTTCTTTGGTTGCCGCTGGCAGCCGGGGATGTTTATGCCCAGAAAAAGGCGAAGACGCTGAAAGAGTTGGTGGCGGAAGAGAAAGCCCGCAAGGAAGCGGAGAAGAGGGCAAAAGAGGAGGAGAAAGCGAAAGAGGCGGCCGAGAAAGCAGCTCGCGAAGCGGCAAAGAAAGAACGCGAAGAGAAGATACAATCCGGCGAAATAACTCCGGAAGAGGCTGCGGATTTCGTGACCGAGACAGACAGCAGTTACTGGGCACCGACGAATGTTAAACAGTTAGGAGCGCAGAACTACGGAGAGCTGATGCAGCCGAACAGTTCGCTGGATTTAGAGGACCCAAACAATATCTCCACCACCGTTGAATACCAGCCGGAGACGGGCACTTATGTCATCCGCACGAGAATGGGGGACACCGATATCACGACGCCGTACATGCTGACGCAGGAGGAGTATAACCACTTCGCGGAGCGGCAGATCATGCATAAATACTGGCAGCAGAAGATCAGCGAAGTGGAGCACAATAACGAGAAGAAGTTCGACATCACCGATATGAAGTTTAACATCGGTCCGGCGGATAAGGTGTTCGGTCCGGGCGGTGTGCAACTGAAGATGCAGGGAAGCGCGGAGTTGCTCTTCGGCTTCAAGCACCAGTATATCGCGAACCCGTCTCTTACTTTACGCGCGCGAAACAATAACATCTTCGACTTCGACGAGAAGATCCAAGCGAGCATCCAGGGTAAGGTAGGTTCGAAGTTGAACTTCAATATGAGCTACAACACGGAGGCATCTTTTGCCTTCGACCAACAGAACCTGAAACTGAATTACAAAGGCGAAGAGGATGACATCATCCAGTCGATCGAGGCGGGTAACGTAACGATGGATCTGCCGAGTTCGCTGATCCGAGGCAGCAAGGCGTTGTTCGGTATCAAGACGAACTTGAAGTTCGGTAAGTTGAAGATTCAGGCTTTGGTGAGCCAGCAGAACAGCGAGGCGCAGACGGTCAGCAGCCAGGGCGGCGCGCAGACCACCAAGTTCGACATCAGCGGTGACAACTACGACGAGAACCGGCATTTCTTCCTGAGTCATTTCTTCCGCGACCACTACGAGGAGGCCATGGCGAGTGTGCCGTATGTAGCCAGCGGTTTCACTATCAACAAGATCGAGGTCTGGATCACGAACAAACGCGGCAACTACGATCAGGCGCGCAATATTGTCGCCTTTGCGGATCTCGGAGAAAACAGCAAGCACACGATCACCGATTGGGGCGGCACGCCTACGGGAAGTCCGGATAATAACGGCAACACCCTGTATGAGTTCATCCGAACGACCCCGTTCCGCGACCTGCAACAGACGAGTACTGCGTTGGAAGGTCAGAACGGCATGGAAGGCGGTCTGGATTTCGAGAAGATCGAGAGTGCGCGCCTGCTGACGAGCAGCGAATATACCCTCAATAGCGCATTAGGATATATCTCCCTCAAGAGCGCTCTGAACCAAGATGAGGTGCTCGCCGTGGCGTATGAGTACACTTACAACGGCAAGGTCTATCAGGTGGGCGAGTTCGCTACGGACGGCGGAGAGGAACTGCGGGCGCCGAACGCGCTGGCGCTGAAGATGCTGAAGAGCAGCGCAAACGCGCCGGCTGTCAAGAACCGCGGCACGTGGGACCTGATGATGAAGAACATCTACTCGCTCGGCGCAACCAGTATTCAGCAGGAGAAATTTGAATTGTACGTGACGTACCGCAACGATTCGGTGGGCACGGATATCCAATACCTGAACGAGGGGCCAATCAGCGGCAAACAGTTGATCCGCGTGATGAACCTCGACCGCTTGGACCAGAAACATAACGCCAGCCCGGATGGTCGCTTCGACTTCATCGAGGGTCTGACCGTTTATTCGAGCGGCGGTAAGATCATCTTCCCGGTTCTGGAGCCGTTCGGAAGCCATCTGGCGAACGCGTTGGGCAACGACCCGAGGCTCGTGCAGAAATACTGCTATCAGGAGTTGTACGACTCGACCCTGGTGGTAGCGCAGGAGCTGAGCGAGAAGAATAAATTCCACCTCACCGGTAAATACAAAGGCACCAACGGCAGCGAGATCCGCTTGGGCGCAATGAATGTGCCGAGGGGTTCGGTCACCGTGACCGCCGGAGGTGCGACGCTGATTGAGAACGTCGATTATACCGTCGATTACACGATGGGAACGGTAACGATCCTGAACACCTCGATCCTCGAGAGCGGGACGAATGTGGACGTGCGGCTGGAGAACCAGAGCACCTTCTCGATGCAGCGGAAGAGCCTGTTTGGAGCTCACTTGGAGTACGAGTTCAACAAAGACCTCACCATCGGCGGAACGATCATGCACCTGCGCGAGCGGCCGCTGACGACGAAAGTGAACACAGGTATGGAGCCTCTGGCGAACACTATCTGGGGCGTGAACGGTAGTTGGAAGACCGAGATGCAATGGCTCACCAACGCCATCGACAAGATTCCATGGATCACAGCGACCGCGCCTTCAACCTTCCAGATAAGCGCAGAGTTTGCACACCTCATCCCCGGCCATACAAACGATGTAGGAAGTGTAGGAACGGCGTATATAGATGATTTTGAGAACACGACGACAAACATCGACGTGCACTACCCAAGTTACTGGTTCTTAGCTTCCACACCGAGTGTCTTTAACGAATCGAAAGATATTAACCAGATTAGCTATAACAAGAACAGGGCGCATTTGAGTTGGTTCATCGTCGATCCTATTTTCGGCTACCCGCAGACCAACACGCCGGCACATATCCGCGATGACTTGGCAGCGCTGAGCGATCACAGGACACGTATCGTTTATCAGGACGAGATCTATCCGAACCGCCAGGAGGCAAGTAACGTAGATACGAAATTAGCCGTGCTGAACCTTGCATACTACCCTTCCGAGCGCGGACAATACAACGTCTCCGCCAGCGAGATCGGCACCGACGGACGGCTGACGAGTCCCAAGAGCAGATGGGCAGGTATCATGCGTAAGTTGGACAATACGGACTTCGAGAAAGCGAACATCGAGTATATCCAGTTCTGGATGATGGATCCGGCGTTGACGAACCCGGACGGATACGAAGGCGAGTTGTATATCAACCTCGGCGATATCAGCGAGGATATTCTGCGCGACGGAAAGAAGGCTTTCGAGCACGGATTACCGGTTTCTGCAGCGGATCAGGGACGTGTGGACTCGACCATCTGGGGATTTGTACCGCGGACGACGAGTACTGTCGTTGCCTTCAGCAACGAAGAGGGCTCGCGCGCAATGCAGGATGTCGGTCTGAACGGTCTGAGCACGGCGCAGGAGTTGAGTTGGCCTATCTACCGTCAGTACCTGACGGAATTGGAAGGTAAGGTCTCTGCGGATGTTTGGAGCGCTTGGGAACGTGACCGTTTCTCGCCTCGTAATGACCCTGCCGGAGATAATTTCCATTACTACAGAGGTTCGGATTATGATGATGAGGCAGTACCTATCCTAATGCGTTACAAACACTACAACGGTACCGAGGGTAACTCACCCGCTACGGAGCAGCAGACCGAGAGTTACGGTACGGCTTCGACACTGACGCCTGATATCGAAGATATCAACCTCGATAACACCCTCAACGAATACGAGAAATACTACCAGTACAAAGTGATCCTCCGTCCCGACATGATGGAGGTGGGACGCCAACATATTACCGAGAAGAAAGTGCGGCAGGTCACCCTGCGTAACGGCGAAACGGCAGATGTAACCTGGTATCAGTTCAAGATTCCTCTTCGAGGCGATAGCGCGACGGTACAGAAAGTAGGTTCTATACGCAACTGGAAATCCATCCGATTCATGCGTATGTACCTCACGGGGTGCGAGAAAGAGACGCACCTGCGTTTCGCAACGCTGGACCTCGTCCGGGGCGACTGGAGGCAGTACACACGTGACCTTGCGCCTATCGGAACGCCTGTGAATAGCGGCGCGTCGATCGATGTGCAGACTGTCAATATCGAGGAGAACAGTACCCGTACACCTGTGAACTACGTGCTGCCTCCGGGCGTGACGCGCCAGACCGATCCGGGACAAGCCCAACTCATCGCCCAGAACGAGCAAGCCATGGTCATGCGCGTCATGAATCTCAGCCCGCACGATGCACGGGCTATCTACAAAAACACAGGCTATGACATGAGGCAGTATAAGAACCTGCAGATGTTCGTTCATGCGGAGCAGATGAGTACCATCGATCCGGACCTCAAGGACGGTGACCTGACCTGTTTCATCCGCTTGGGCTCGGACCTGAGGAACAACTACTATGAGTATGAGATTCCGCTTCATCTGACGGCACCGGGGCAGTATAACAATAACAACACCGCAGACCGCGAGAAGGTATGGCCGACGGTGAACATGTTCGACTTCCCGCTCAAGGTCCTCACGGACGCCAAGGTGGCTCGCAACAAGGCGAAACGCGCCGGCAACGAGGGTGTAAGCAACACCATCCCGTACGTCATCTACGACGACGCGAACGACAAACCGCAGAACAAAATCACCGTCCTCGGTAACCCGACTTTAGAGGAAGTGAGCACGATCATGATCGGTGTCCGCAACAACGGTCAGCACGATGTTTCCGGCGAGGTATGGGTCAATGAGTTACGACTCAGCCAATTCAACGAGCAAGGCGGCGTAGCAGCTATGGCCAACGCAGCGCTCGCTATCAGCGACATCGCGCAAGTCAACGTAGCCGGACAATTAGAGACCGCCGGATATGGATCGATCGAAGCCAATGTGATGGATCGGAACATGGATAATTTCTACCAACTCTCCGTCAGCGCCGCCCTCGAAGCCGGACGTCTCTTCCCGGAGAAAGCGAAGATCCAGATGCCGCTCTATGTCTCTTACAGCAACGAGACCACCAGTCCGGATTACGACCCGCTGGATACGGATGTCAAACTCAAAGAGACACTCGACACGTACGACACGAAGGAAGAGAGAGACTCTATCAAACAGATGACGAACACCGTCCATGAGTCCACGTCGTTCTCGTTGAGCAACCTGAAGGTGAACCACCACTATACCAAGAAACGTGACCTGTTCGTCGACCCGGCGAACTTCTCTATCTCGGCCTCGTACAACAAGCAGAACGAGCATTCGCCGGAGATGGAGACCAATATGACCACCGATCACAAGGGTTCGTTCCAATACGCCTATAACTTCAATCCCAAACCCTGGGAGCCGTTCAGCAAGGTGGAGAAAGTGCAGAAAGTGAAGTTCCTCAAGGAGATGAACATCTACTACCTGCCGCAATCATGGTCGTTCAACACGAATATGCACCATACCTTCAGCCACATGAAGATGCGCGACTTGGCGGGCTCCGGTGCCGACGCTATGGATCTGACCTTCAGCAAGGACTTCACCTGGGATCGTAACGTAGATATCAAATACGACCTGACGAAGAACATGAAGTTCTCCTTCCAATCCGCCATGAACGCGATCATTGACGAGGGTAAGTACACGCCGGAGGTTCTCAAGGGACGCTATTTCGACGAGGAGTTCAACCATGATAAGTACGAAGCATGGAAGGACACCATCCAGCGCTCGCTGGCTAAATGGGGTAAGCCATATACCTATCAACAGGTCTTCACCGCTTCTTGGAACGTGCCGTTTAACCGCATTCCCGGTCTGGACGCACTGACGGCGAACGCTTCGTATAACGCGAACTACAACTGGACCCGTACGGCCTCGACTACCAGCGGCGTTGACCGAGGGAATACGGTCAGCAGTATGCAGAGCTGGCAAGTGGACGGAGGTATCAATTTTGAGACCTGGTATGGTCATTCCAAGTATTGGAAAAACACCACGCAGCGCTGGAGCGGTCGAGGAGCCAGAAGGAACTTCAAGCCCAAGACCTACACCCAGACCATCGCCCTCAAGAAAGGCGAAGCTACCGAGATCACCCACCGTCTCAATAGCGAGATGGTCAAAGTCTCCGTAGCCGACTCGACGGGAAAGGCCGTACCGGTAAGTGTCAAGCCGGCGGGCAATACCAAAGTCTCTATCACACCGAAGACGGACTGCGCCGCAGCAACCATCACCATTACGACCAAGGACCCGAACGAGCGCACACCGGCGCAGTTAGCAGGAGAGATGTTCACCTACATCGGTACGATGATCAGGAGACTCCAGGTGACCTACCGCGAGACCAACTCATTAACCATGCCGGGCTTTGAGCCGGAAGCGGGATTCATGGGACAGCGCAAAGTTAACGGTGCCTACGCGCCGGGATTCGACTTCGCCTTTGGTTTCATCCCCAATAACATGGTGGAGCGCGCGCAGAGACAAGGATGGCTCTCCGGAGACACCTCCGTCGTACAACCCGCTACAAGAGCCCATACCTCCGATCTGGATATCAAGCTGACACTCGAACCCCTGCCGGGACTGAAAGTGCAACTGAACGGAAAGCGGTATATGGCGCAGAACACCTCGATCATCTACTCCTACGGAGACCTGCAGGAAACAATGACCGGTTCGTTCAACATCACCCAATGCGCTCTCGGTACGCTCTTCAGCCGCGTCGGAACCCAGGAGGAGAACTTCGCCAACTCGGCTTTCGACCAGTTCCTGGCGAATCGGGACATTATTCAATCGCGCGTACAAGAGCAATATACCGGAGTCAAACTGCCGGACGGAGGCTTCCTCAGCGGCACGCCGTTTGCCGGCACGACCTACGACCCGTCTAAACACGGCAAAGTCAACAATAACTCCGCGGACGTGTTAGTACCCGCGTTCCTGGCTGCATATACGGGACGAGACGCACATAAGATCAGTACGAATCCGTTCCTCGGCATCCTCAAGATTCTGCCGAACTGGTCTATCACCTACGACGGATTAGGCAAACTGCCTTGGATGAAGGATCATTTCAAATCCGTAACGCTGACCCATGCCTACACCTGTAAGTACACCATCGGTTCGTATAACAGCTACTCGACATGGGTGGGGGCGGATGCGAATAACAAGACCGTCGGTTTCGTACGCGACGTGACAACCGACACCCCGCGACCCTCCTCCGCGTACGACATTACGAACGTGACCCTGACCGAGGCTTTCTCGCCGCTCATTGGTCTGAATATGACCATGAAGAACTCCCTGAGCGTCAAGGCGGAGTACCGCAAGCAACGTAACTTAGCGCTCAACGTGACCTCCGTTCAACTGACCGAGGGACATACCAACGAGTTCGTCATCGGAGCCGGATATACGGTAAAGAACCTCAGTTTCATCACCAAGAAGAAAGACGGCGGCCAGAAGAAAGTGAGCAACGACCTGAAACTGCAAGTAGACCTGTCGTATAAGGACGTGAAGATGCTGCTCCGCAAGGTGGAGGAAGGCATCACCCAGGCCTCCAGCGGCAATAAGGTCTTTGCTATCAAGATCTCCGCAGACTACGTCCTGAGCCAGAAGATTAACCTCCAGCTCTTCTACGACCACCAGGGCACGACGCCGCTTATCTCGTCCTCCTACCCTGTCAAGGCGGATAACGTAGGCCTGAATATCAAGTTGATGCTGACGAGATAAACGCCCCTCCCGACCTCCCCATAATGGGGAGGAAAAAAACGAATGTACAAAGTAGGAATCATAGGACCGGAGAGCACAGGCAAAAGCGTCTTGGCGCAAGACCTGGCGAAGCAATTCAGGGGACTCTATGTACCGGAATACGCGCGGGAGTTTGTGGAGCGCAAAGGATCCACGGAGGTCACCTACGACGAACTATGCGGGATAGCAAGACACCAGATAGAAGAGATAACCTCTCTTCCCTTTAGGGAGGAGCCGGAGTTAGGCTTGTACTTCTTCGACACCGAACTGATCGTTACGAAAGTCTGGTTTGAGTACGCGTTCGGTCAAGTGCCGGAATGGATGGAAGAGGCGGTGAGACGCTATCCGATGGACTGTTACCTGCTCACCTATCCGGATATCCCATGGATCCCCGATCCGGCGAGAAGCAATGGGTCCGAAGAGATACGATTGGAACTCTTCGACCGGTACGAGAGAGAGATAAAGGATTTAGATAAACCCTATTTTATAATAACCCATTAAATATTTTTAACCACCATGAATGAATTCTTAGCGCCCAATGGGCACGATTGTTTCAATGCACAAGATTTAGAGCAACTCCAAGCTCGAGGTATCTCTGTGGAGAAAGCAGAGGCTCAGTTGGCCTGTTTCCGCAATGGTTTTCCGGAACTCGACATTGTAGCCCCGGCATCTACGAAGAAAGGCATCCTCGCGCCAAAACGCGCGGAGCAAGAGCAGTACATCGCTGCTTGGCAACAGTACTTGAAAGAAGGGCATAAGATCCTGAAGTTCGTGCCGGCGTCGGGAGCTGCCAGTCGTATGTTCAAGAACCTCTTCCAGTACCTGGAGGACGGCATTGAGACGCCGTTCATTCAGGAGTTCCTGGCGCATAAAGACTCCTTCGCTTTCGGTCCGCAGTTAGCCGGTAAGGAAGGCCAGGAAGCGGTTCGGTATCTGCTTAACGACATGCACTACGGCGAACTGCCGAAGGGCTTGCTCCTATTCCATAAATATCGCGATGGCGCGCGTACGCCCGCGTTAGAGCACCTCGTTGAGGGCGCGCTCTACTGCGCGGAACCCGCTGCGGAAGGAAAGAAGCCCGAGGTCTTCCTGCATTTTACCGTCAGCCATGACCACCTGCCACTCTTCCGTCAGCACATCGCCGATAACCTCAAGAAGTTTGAGGAGAAATACGGAGTGAAATATGACGTCACTTTCTCCGAGCAGCTGCCCTCTACGGATACCATCGCCGCTAATCCGGATGGTACGCCGTTCCGCACGAAGGATGGTAAGTTGCTCTTCCGTCCGGGCGGTCACGGTGCGCTCATCGAGAACCTGAACCAGCAAGATGCCGATATCGTCTTCATCAAGAATATCGACAACGTCGTTCCCGACAGGCTGAAGAAAGACACCGTTCGCTACAAGCAGATCCTTGCGGGCGTGCTCGTCACCGAGCAGAAACGTGTCTTTGAGGCGCTCAAGAACCCGAACCTGAGCGAGGAGGAGCGCGAGAAACTGAACCGTCCTATCCGCGTCTGCGGCGTAGTGAAGAACACCGGCGAACCCGGTGGTGGTCCGTTCCTCGTACGCGAGGCAGATGGCTCTATCTCCTGCCAGATACTCGAGTCCAGCCAGATCAGCGACCCCGAACTGATGAAGCAATCGACTCATTTCAATCCCGTGGACCTCGTCTGCGCTATCCGCGACTACGAAGGCAAACCGTTCGACCTGCCGAAGTACGTCGATCCGCAAACGGGATTCATCTCCAATAAGTCCAAGGACGGCAAGGAACTTCTGGCGCTGGAGTTACCGGGATTGTGGAACGGCGCAATGAGCAGGTGGAACACCATCTTCGTCGAGGTGCCCGTCAGCACTTTCAACCCCGTGAAGACAGTCAACGACCTCCTTCGCGAGCAACACCAATAAAAATAAAAGGCTGCCGGTTGGCAGCCTTTATTTATTTCACTCTCACGCCCGTAGCGTTGTAGATCGCGCCATCCGGACGGACGATGTAGAGTTGACCGTCGCGGAGGATCTTATTGGCTCTTCCCTTCAGGGAGGAAGCGGAGGTAGGCTGATCAATCGCCTGCTGCTCCGGAGCGATATAGTCCGGATCCTCGTCCCACATACCCTTATGGTCGCGGATAGAGCCGGCGGTAGAATAATTGTACGAGTTGCAGAATATCTCCATGAACTTACCTACATAGGTATTCCCGTCCTCTGCCACGATGCGGAACTGGCCGGTGTAATAGCCGTAGCGATAACCGCCTTGTGCAGCCTTGTCATCATCGTAAGCCACAAACTGAATCCGCACTTCGGCGTCGGTAGCCATCACGCATCCTGACTGCGTACCATTCGTATTGAGGTAACAACTCTCCAGATCAATATTACCGCTGGCTACGTTATAGACGCCGGAGATAGCGCTTTCCTTATCGCTCCAGATAAGGAAAGTAGGCATCGGCATACCTGTACCGCCTTCTTCTCCGGTAGCAAACATGAGCATCCAGCCGTATTTGCCTTCGGGGAACTGACTGGTGTACTGATCCAGATAGCCGGCATCCATACCCCATACATTCATCACAACAGCGTCCTCAGGAATATCAGCGGCCTTGGAGACGAACTCATTGCCCTCGATGGCGTTAGAAGCCTCGAAATAGTTACCGTTTGCTCCTTGGTTGAAGGCCTGTACGGTCCATGTCCAGGTTCCGTCTTTCGGCATTGTAGTGGTCTTGGCAGTGCCGCTTACGGTCAGCGTTGAGTAGAACTCTCCATCGCAGAAGAGGGTGATCACGTACCTGTCTGCTGCGGTCGTAGCGCTCCAGGAGAAGGTTACGTTATCGCCGCCGAAGACCTCAGCCTGCGGGTTCACCGGTTCGTATGGGTTGGTACCGACGGTAAAGTTGACCATCTGCTCGCCACCCATCGGGTTGTTGTTCTTATCTACTACCTGAACAATCGCCGTGTAGGACTTACCTTCCTCTACGTTTACTACCAGAGGCGAAGATGGTCTGTCTTTGGTACTGAAGTTGTCATATACTACGCTGTCGCCGGACCATACGCGGACATACAGCCGCTCGCCCTGCGCAAACTCCGGAGCATCCCAACTCAGAGTTGCCGTCGCATGGTCATCCGCTACCACAACCTGCAGGTTCGCCACTTTCTTCTCTATGATCGTGAAGGGAATAGTCGCTAACACTTCGCCGCGCTCGTACCCGCTTTCGCCTTGTATCAGGTCATAGACCATCACCTGATACGTGCCGGGACGAAGACCTAAGACCGGAGAGATAGCCGTACCGATATTGATGACGCTTGCTCCCCAACCGTCACCGCGTTGCTGACCTGCTTCATCGGCATTAAGGATCCACTTGGTCGAGCAATAGAAATGGTGCTCGTAGTCATCATCCTGCGGGAATCCTATACCGTCTTGATATGCGAACCGGTCGCATTCTTCGGTCGTAGCAGCGATACCCGCGATGAGAGTTCCCTGACTGTCTGCCAGACCGATGGCGAACGCAGACGAGTTGAAGGCGTACCAGGTGAACTGCGCCTCGCAGTAGCTGAGCGCATAAATGCCTGCATCCGGTACGTCCTCTTGAGAGGGATCCACCTCGCCGGAATGACCGATGGCTGCTACTACGAAATTATCCATCGAGACGGAGCAAAGGTCACTGGTACCGCCTGCAAAACGGAAAGCGATATACCGCGCCGTAGCGGGCAGGTCGCTCAGTGCGACTACCTTATGTACGTAGTTCAGCGTACGATCCAGCGTCTCAAGCGAAACGAATGTCGAAACTTTGTTCGGGTTAGTCATATAACCTACTTCCAACTGACCGCATCCATCTGTATTGAGGCTGGTTTTGTAGTCAAAAGCTACCTCCAGGGTATCCAAACGAGCGTTAAACGCCGGCAGAGCAAACACCTGCGGCGCATTCGGACCGCCACCTACCGCGTGCAGATGAGCCTGACCTTGAACCGGGATGGAGTTACCTTCGCCGTCGTCGGTCTTCTCTGCTACCACCCATACCTGAGGCGTAGCGGAAGAGACAATCCAGCAATCCGGCGCTACGGCACCCGTCACGTCCCGTGTGAAGGTCTCTAACCAGGGTACATCGAATGCCTCGCATGGGGTCTTGAATGCTACCTTGGGAGCCAGACTCTGCTCGTCCGCAGAGCAGTACGAACGGAGGTAGAACTCATACTCGGTCTCCTCAAAGAGACCGGTCAGCGTGACCGTCTTCGCAGAGATCAGCGTTGCCGCAGTCCAATCCACCTCTTCGCCTTTCTCCAGAAGCAGGTACTGGTACTGCGTAGCGTCACCCTGCCATGTGAAAGTGGCACTGTGCGCCTCTAAGCTGCTCAAAACGACGTTCGACGGGTTCTCGCAACTCGCATCACCGCGCAGCGACACACCGCTCACATTATCGATGAAGATCTTCTCGGTACTGCCTGCCTGGTGGAAAGCGATATAGATCGAACTGCCCACATATTGCGAGAGGTCGATTGTGTACTCACGCCATTCGCTTTTCCATAACTGATGCGCGGCATCGCCCTTCGACTTGGAAGTGTAATAGGTGTCTAATACCTCGAACGAACCTGTTTCCGTATCGCCCAACGACACCTCGATACGTAATTCTCCGGTAGAAGCATAGTCACCGATACAAGCCTGAAAACTCAAGCTCTCGCCGGAAGCCGGGCGCAACTGAGGAGTGATGAGCCAACTCTCCGTGCCATACACCTCCTGAATCATCACGCAGTTCTGCTGGAACTTGGCTCCTTTCTTCCATCCGTAACCGGCATAGCCTTCAATACTCGTCCATCCTTCCGGAGGAAAAACCTCGCCCTCAAAACCCTCGCTGAGCGTCTGAGCCGGCAAAAGACTGCAGCTCAACGCTGCAAACAATAAAAAAATAATTTTTCTCATATTCTAAAATTTAATCAAAGCACCATTTGATACCCAGACACGGGTTACACATAAAGCCCTTGCCTGCGAAATTATAACTGAACTCAATCTCCGTACCGATATTCAGGTTCGGACAGCCGAACCAACGGCCTACGTTGTACCATAACTGCGGCTCGGAGAGGAACACGAACGACTGCTTCGTCGGGTCCATGATCGTGACTTCCTGATAATCCGGCACCAAGAGTTTCTGACCCCAAATATCCAGAAATCCCGAGAACCGCAGACCCGGCGCGGTGCAGAAATCATCGCACCCCCAGACGAACGTAAACTGCAGCGGCACATTATTGCGCAGCTTGTTATAGTCATCAACGATATACTTGTACAGCAACTCGATATTGAAGATATTCTTGTAATCCGCCGTGTGCAAACAGTAGTTCAGTCCCACTAACGCAGCGTGCTCGATACCGTAACCGCGAAGGTCGCCTAATACATCCTTGTACAACCCCAAACCGCCGTTATACTCCACCTGCACACTCAGATCACGAACGGGCGTCTGTTGCCAGAAATTAAGACACCGCGCTATCTCGAAATAACCCTGAAAAGGTGTGTTCTTCGGGTCCGACGGATGGATGTTATAATCCAGATCAATGAACGCAAACGTACTGCCCCATTTATCCGGATAGAAGAGCTCTACGGTCGTCGTCACGCGGTTCGTACGCTGGTTATAGCACGCCGTGTTCAGCGAGCCGAAATCATAAAAGATCTGGATATTCGTACCCGCTTGAGCAGCCATCGCGACCGCGCATGATCCGATTGCAAGAAGCTTCTTCACGTTCATCCCTCCCCCGGAATTATGGGTTTATTGAAACATTTCGTTCAGCAGTTTCGCGAGACGGATACCGGCTACATAGAGCTGTTTCTCCATCAGCTCGTGCCAGGTATAGATATAGTGGTACGTATTACCGTCCCATACTTGCTGATACGCATAGATCGACTCCGTAAAATGGTAGTTATCCAGTAGCAGTTGCGCCTCCGAGCGTTGCTCTATCTCGCGCCGAAGAGGAGCGTACGTATCCTCTATAATCTGCGCGTACTCCGAGTATGAATAACCCTGACTCTCAATCAGTTTGTCGTCCCATACTTCGTGAAGGTTGGTCTGTTTCCCGAACCACTCCATCGGGATCAGATTGCCGCCCTTGTCCTCCTTGCGCCCCATGTGCATCGGACAATAGAGATCGCCGGAGAGGTGTACGATAAAGCGCAGCGTGTGGTCACGGTTACTGGCATAGACTTTCTCCGCCGCCATGTTATATACGAGCGAGTCGTGGACGAAGAAGAGTTTCCCGCCATCTTTGGGATAATCCATGACCATCGCTACGATCGTCGAGTCGGAGAGACCGCTGTCAAGATCCTGGTAATGCCATCCGTCTTTGATACTCTGAGGATAGATATTATCGCTCTTGATCTCGTCTGCCCAGTTCGACCAATAGATCATACCGCGTTTTCCCAAGGTCTTATCTACCGCCTTGCGCGCTTTCGGCGTTAAGTGATCATAAGCGATCTTCGCTATAATGCGGTGACCCTTCTGGCCCCAACTGTATGCCGGGACGGAGTACATACTCATGCCGATGAGGCATAGTAAAACAAATAAGATTCTATTTTTCATAACGGCTGCAAAATTACAATATTTTTTTCATTTGTGCAAATTTTAGGACATTTATTTATTAAAAAAAGTGAGAAAAATGCCTGTACGCTTGCGTATGTCAGATTTTTATAGTAACTTTGCAGCCGTTTTTGAATGTATATACATTATAATTACACGCATATATGATTAAAGTACAGTATCAAGACGGAAGTGTTCAGGCTTTCGAGTGGGAGGACGCGGAGGCGAAGCATGCCTTCTGGCACACCTCGTCCCACCTCATGGCGGAGGCGCTCCAGGAACTCTATCCGGGTATCCAGTTCGGTATCGGCCCCGCTATCGAGAATGGATTCTACTATGACGTAATGCCCCCTGAGGGCGTGGTTATCAACGACACCTGCTTTGCTGACATCGAAGACAAAATGATGGAGCTCCGCGCAAAGAAAGAGCCCGTCGTTCGTGCGGAGATAGCGAAGGCGGATGCTATGAAAGCATTTGGAGATAAGGGGCAGAGTTATAAATGCGAACTCATCTCCGAGTTGGAGGACGGCACTATTACCACCTATACCCAAGGTAACTTCACCGATCTCTGTAAGGGCCCGCACCTCTTGAGCACCGGGGATATCAAGGCGGTTAAGGTACTCTCCTGCTCCGCTGCCTATTGGCGCGGCGATGAGAAACGACCGATGATGACCCGTATCTACGGTATCTCGTTCCCAAAACGCTCGATGCTCGATGAGTACCTCGCGCTCTTGGAAGAAGCCAAGAAACGTGACCACCGTAAGATCGGTAAGGAGCTCGAGCTCTTTATGTTCTCCGATATGGTTGGTAAAGGTCTGCCGATCTGGCTGCCGAAGGGTACTGCCCTCCGTCTGCGTCTGGAGGACTTCCTCAAGAAGATCCAGAAGCGTTACGGCTACCAGCAGGTCATCACGCCGCATATCGGCTCCAAACAGCTGTATATGACTTCCGGTCACTGGGATCACTACGGCAAGGACTCCTTCCAGCCGATCACCACGCCGGAGGAAGGCGAGGTATATATGCTCAAGCCGATGAACTGCCCGCACCACTGTGCGATCTACAAGAACAGCCCCAAGAGCTACAAGGATCTGCCTTTCCGCTGTGCGGAGTTCGGTACGGTCTATCGGTATGAGCAGTCGGGTGAGCTCCACGGCCTCACGCGCGTGCGTTCCTTTACTCAAGATGACGCGCATATCTTCTGCCGTCAGGACCAGGTAAAGCAAGAGTTCATCCGCGTCATGGAGATCATCAACATCATCTTCAAGGCGCTCAATTTCGAGAACTACGAAGCGCAGATCTCTCTCCGTGATCCGAATAACCACGAGAAATACGTGGGCTCAGACGAGATCTGGGAGCACGCAGAGAACGCTATCCGCGAGGCATGCAAAGAGATGAACCTCCCGGCTCGCGAGGAGACCGGCGAAGCGGCTTTCTATGGTCCGAAACTCGACTTCATGGTCAAGGATGCCCTCGGCCGTCGCTGGCAACTCGGTACCATCCAAGTGGACTATAACCTGCCGGAGCGTTTCGAACTGGAATATACCGGTGAGGACAACCAGAAACACCGTCCGGTGATGATCCACCGTGCGCCGTTCGGTTCGATGGAGCGTTTCGTAGCCGTCCTCATCGAGCATACTGCCGGTAAGTTCCCGCTCTGGCTCACTCCGGATCAGGCGGTCGTGCTGCCTATCTCCGAGAAGAGCAACGAATATGCATGGAAAGTAAAGGAGATTCTCGAGCAACAGGATGTACGCGTTATCGTCGATGACCGTAATGAGAAACTCGGTCGTAAGATCCGTGATAACGAATTGAAACGCATCCCGTATATGCTCATCGTCGGTGAGAAAGAGGCGGAGCAAGGACTCGTCTCCGTTCGCCGGCAAGGCGGTGAAGCCAGTGGTCAACCCGCTCCGCAAGGTGACGGCTCTATGACGATTCAGGAGTTCGCCGACTTCATCAACGACGCCGTTAAACAACAAATGAGTGCCTATTAACGCGGGCGCCTGAACTCCGCCAAGACAATGGCGGTAGCGATAGATACATTGAGACTTTCGACCACGTCGGAGGTCTCTTTGTTTGGATAAGTAGGGATATAAATCGGGTCGGTGATGAACTTCCGCACCTCCGCCGAGATGCCGTTCCCCTCATTACCCATGATAATCACTTGGGGCATCAATCCACCATTAATCACTCCACCATTCCCCAACACCTCGTACATATTCTTGCCATCCAGTAGTGTGCCGTAGATCCTGATTCCTGACTCCTGATTCCTGATTCCCTCCAGCCACTCCGTAAGATCGAGGTAGCGGAGGTTAACGCGTGCCAAAGCACCCATCGTCGCTTGCACGACCTTGGGGTTATAGCAGTCGGCGGTGTCCTTTGAGCACACGATCTCATGTACGCCGAACCAGTCGCAGGTACGGATGATCGTCCCTAAGTTCCCCGGGTCCTGTATCCCGTCAAGGACGAGGATAAGACCGTCCTGCATCATTCCACCATTAAGCGGCTTTGCCGCGTCACCATTCATCAATCCACCATTCTTCCTAAACACCCCAATCACGCCCTGCGGCGTTTTCAGCGATGACATCTGCTCTATCTCCGTGCGGGTAGCGTTCTCGCCCTCGCGATACAGCGAAACCAACTCGAAACCGCGGCGCAGCTCCTCCACGCATTTCTCGCCTTCGGCGACGAACAGTCCCTCTGCGTCGCGCACCTTTTTGAGCTGCAGCGACCGAACGAACTTTACTTGTGCTTTGCTTATTTTCTCCATTTGTACTGAATTTCGCTGCAAAATTACGAAAATATTTGCATACTTGCAAAAAAAATGCACTTTTTTCTTGTGTATGTCAAAAAAAAGCTGTACCTTTGCGTCGCATACGCAAAACAGGAGGATTTTTTATGACAGCGATGCTGAACGTGAAATTCATATGCAACTAACTGTAAATCAAATGTTTAATTTTACCCCCCCCCCAATATTGCGAATGGGCATTATTTAGAGGGCTTAAAGATAGTAGCAACGCATAAGTAAGCGGTGTACACGGATTGTGTGCGCCGCTTGCGCGTTTATGTATATATTGATTATTCTTTAAAAACACAAAACAATATGAGAAAACTTATCCTATTTATTGCAGCCCTCAGTTGGGCAGCCGTAATGAATGCCGAGCTCCCCTCATCGGGCAAAACCGGCACATGTAACTGGACTTTTGAGGCCGAGACAGGCGTTCTGACCATCTCCAGCGCCGATGACGCTCCCGAATATGGCGGCGAGTTGACGCTCGACAACCCTATCTACTCGCCTTTCGCCGCGAAGGACGAGATCAAGGAAGTGATTATCGAAGAAGGCGTATCCGCAATCGGTACAGGTGCTTTCGTCAGTTGCCATAATATCGAGAAAATCACCTTCCCATCTACTTTAGGCAGCATCGGTTTCTCTTCCGCCGACTATGCAGCGGAGGACCAGCATTTCCTGCCTTTCATTGGCTGTACGGGACTCAAGACGCTGATCATGAAATCCCATTATGCACCGGATTACGACAACGGCATTGATTTCCGAGATGACCTGACTTTCGGTTTTGATCCGAGCGGAGTGGATCTGTATGTCTATGACGGCAGCATCCCGAATTATATCGAGGGCGGCTGGGGTGTCTTTAACATCCGTGCTCTTCCAGCTATTGCCGAAGGCACTTTCGGCAACGGACTGAAATGGAAGATGTCCGGAGACGGCAAACTGACCATCACCGGTCAAGGCTCCATGCCGGATTACACAACCTATCAGGAGCAGCCATGGTCACAATATATCTCGGATATAAAAGAGCTGGTAGTAGGCGAAGGAATCACAAATATCGGCGCCGCCAACTTTGCATTCGCCATCAATATGGAGGAAGCTTATCTGCCGGCAACGCTCGTGACGATAGGTGCTAATGCTTTTGCTTTCACCTACAAACTGACGGAGATCACCTGTGCGGCAACCTTCGTACCGAGTTTGGGAGAGGACGCTTTGCCCGCGAACGACCGGTATGTTTATGTATGGGATTTTATGCTTCAGGAGTTCAAGGACGACCCTGCTTGGAGAGTACACAACCTCTGGGCCTTCAAAGCTAAGACGACGTATGTGGAGGCGGGTGTAGAGGTCTCGGCCCAATCCGACGGCGAGAACTCGCTCTATATCAACTGGCTCCAAGTAGAAGGCGCTACCGTCTATGTCGTCACTCTGACAGCCGAAGATGGTAGTTTCGAGATGGAACTGACGATAGATACCGAAGGTCATGTTACTTCTTATACGCGTAGGGCACCCTCGCGCGCACCGATGCACGAGTTGTACGAAGAAGGAGAAGCATGGAAACTCCGTGTTAACGGTCTGGAGTACGGCAAGAACTATAATATCACTATTCTTGCCAAGGACGATACCCAGACGCTCGCTACCTTCCATACCGCTACCGCTACCGTCACGGAAGCCGATCCGCAAGGGATAGAGGAGCCTACGAGTCAAGAGTCGAGAGTCAAGAGTCAAAAGAAACTCCGCGATGGTCAACTCTTCATCGAGCGCAACGGCAAGACCTATAACGCACAAGGCGCTGAAATGAGATAAACAACAAAAACAATACAATTATGAAAAAAATTATTCTTTTGCTGTTCGCAGCATTACTGACCGGCAATGTTTGGGCGGACAGTTTCAACTACCGTATGGTGGATGCCGTACCGGAAGTAGGTCATTACACATGGTATCATTCTTTCGACCCGCAGACCAACGACCTTACATTCTACGACAAGTACCATTTAGGTGTTGGCGTGAACCGTAAGTATGTGGTGCATGTGTATTCGCGCAAGCCCGGTAAATCGTCTATTATCAAGGCCTATCGGGCTACTGATCCCTCTGATTGCAAATATTACTATGGTACAATAGCGCCTGATTGGATTTGCGTAAACGAGATCGGCACAGTGGAACTCATCAACGAGTATGACTTATGGGAGATAGATGATGAAGGTCATACCGGCGGAGAGGTTTCCATTAACCTCAATCGTGTGATCAGAAAAGCGGAAGAACAGAACTACACCGAGTTGCATATCGCTATTGAGGAGTTGACACGTCCGCACTGGGACTACGTCTCGGAATGGTATCCGGTCGAGACTGAGAGCAGATCTGATAGAGGACGCGGTTTATTCCACAACAACTGTATTGATGTGGACCTGCCGGTAGTGCAGCAGTGTTTTATTATTATAACGGAGCACAATGTTAACTATGGTGAGAATTTCCAGATTATCGGACATTTCCAGGGGGCCCATGCCGGCAGACTCACTATCCAATATCAAGACCAAGGCGATACGGTATGGAATGCTCTCTCGCAGCGTACTATCACAGCCCAGGAAGCGAAAGACGGATACCAATTTACCTACAAGCGCGTGCTCACGCAAAACGGCTACCCTGCGAGCCGCAAATACCGCCTGTGCTTCTATGATCCTATCCGCGGACAGAGAACCTATAGTAATGATATAGATGTAATCAGGTTCTATTATAAACTCGAATCTCCTACCAATAACATATCGTACAAAATGCCGGGCGATACAATTTCCCTTTCCACTGCTCCGGCTGGGAAAAAGTATTTTATAACCAGCGATATTCCGGTGGAAATCCAGGAGGAGGGCAATCAGATGTTCTTCATCATGCCGGCATGCAATGTCCGCTTGCAATTGGTAGATAATTTCTATACCGTTAAGTTCTACGACTACGACTACACGCTTCTCAAGACCATGCAGGTAGCGCAAGGAACGATTGCTACGCCGCCTACTGTGCCTTCGCATGCAGGCATGACCTTCACCGGATGGGATGGCGACTACACGAATATCCAACAGGATATGTCGCTCCATGCGCTCTATAGAGTAGAAGGCGTTGAGGTGAAACTGGCCGAAAGGGATGGTTTGACATTCGTTAAAGAAGGCGAGAAGGTGAACCTCAATATCTACGTCAAGACACAGAGCGCCACTGTCACCAAGGCATATATCCAGACTGCGTTGCTTGAAGAGGAAGGTCAGGAGCTAAACTGGTCCGAGGGTACGACCGAAATTATCTTCACAGCCGCAGACGCACAAGCCGGAGCCACAAAGACCAGGGAGAACATGAGTGTATTCGCGAATTATGAGCAAGGCCGTGCCCGTTATTTCCGCGTACGTGCCCGCATGAACGGCTCTTCCAACGATGTTTACTCCAATGCCATCCGTATCGAGACCTATTATCCGATTACGATCAACACAGGCGAGTATGAAGACCTATGGGCTATGACGGAAAGCCAGGCTATTATAGGTAACGGAACTATCTACGCTCGTCCGGGAGACTCCATATGGTTTGTTGATACGAACGACGATATGTGCGAGATGTCGGTCAACTTAGCCACCGGTTGGTCGGAGGCAGTTACGGGAAGCGAGACGACCGAAGAAGGAGTGGTTTGGTCCTATATTGTCATGCCGACCGGCTATGGAGCAAATGCCATCAATGTTAGTCACAAGAAACACACCGTGCTCTTCTATGCGGAAGGACACTTTGACGGGTATTGGAGGACGTATTACGGCGACGGCGTCTATGAGCCGCAAAAGGTGCTGTGCGGCAATGCGACTACACCGCCGGACGTAAATGATATTCCGAACAAAATCTTCCGCGGATGGAAAGCACGTGGAGAGTATGCAGACGATGCCTACACAGACGTGACGGATGATATGATCTTCGATGCCATCCTGGAGGATGTACAGACCTTCACCGTGACCTTCAAAGACTGGGACGGAACGGTTCTGAGCACAGAGGAGGTAGCGATAGGAGAAAGTGCTTCGGCGCCAGCTATTATCGAAGGACGTGAAGGATTTGACTTCGTCGGATGGGACAAAGATTTCTCCAAGGTTACAGAAGCCATGACCGTTACGGCGCAATATGAAGCATGGCCGGAAGGAATTGAGCAACCTACGAGTCAAGAGTCAAAAGTCAAGAGTCAAAAGAAACTCATCGACGGCGTACTCTACATTGAGCGCAACGGCAAGACCTATAACGCGCAGGGCGCTGAAGTGAAGTAAAGTACAAAGGGACAAAGTACAATGTACAAAGCTCGGCGGGATTGGTTTCCCGCCGGGTTACAAAAAACAAACAATATCTATTAACCGAGTCAAAGGCTCAACAAAAACAACAAACCATTATGAGAAAAATTTTTACCCTTTTTATCGCAGCTCTCTGCTGCGCAGGATTGGCAAATGCCACCGAAGGTGCCCTGCACGGTGCGTTTACCATTAATAAATATGGTGACCAAGTTGTTTTTTCAAAAGGCAATTTGCAATTTAATGCTGCTAAAGGCACTCATTCTTGTGTAGATGGAACTACAGCTAAAGGAACGTGGCGGTTTGCTGAAAGACAATATGACTTTGTAGGAGACGCTACCATCGGAAGTGTATATGAGGGTGGCAATAAATGCAACAATTTACTCGTTGATGAGAACTATAATGGTTGGATTGACAATTTTGGTTGGGGAACCAGTGGCTATGACAACACTGCCAATGACCCTCGTGCCATCCATTTCCAGCCATGGGACACCTCTTCTGACACCATCAATATCGGCGACCCTACAGAGACCGCCCAATACAATCCCTATGGTTATGGTCCGTCGGCTTACATTATGAGATACTCATCTCTTATCCGGCAGAGCCGAAACTACGACTGGGGAGTGTATAATTCCATCGAAAACGGCGGTAATGCGCCCGATTTGTGGCGATCGCTATCAGGCTGGGAATGGGACTATATAATAACAAAAAGGCCAAATGCAGATAAATTACGCAACCTGGCATATGTTTGTGGTGTAAACGGAGCATTATTATTCCCTGATAATTTCAAATTGCCTAACGGTCTTTCGTTTACGGAAGATAAAAATCAATGGGCGAACAATGTATATGATGAAGTTGCATGGCAAAAATTAGAGGCCGCAGGTGCCGTCTTTTTACCTGCTGCAGGAACAGCATATACAGGGTGCGACTATTGGACATCGGGCGATGAAGCCAATCATCGTGCTAATATGCTGCATCTTGATGTAAAGAACAGTTATTTTGCCAGAGTATTGGTGACTGATACGAAAAACGAATCAAAACGCTATTTTGTTCGCTTAGCGCAAGATATTCCGCACGAGAAACCGGATATTGCTTCAGAAAAGACTTTAACGGGTGTATTTTCTGTAAGTGACGAAACAAAGGTTAATTTCTCACAAGGCAATTTACAATGCTACCCGACAACCAACCCTGCTGTCAACACATGGCAGTTTGCTGAGAACCAATTCGATATTTTGGGTAAGGAAAACGAGAATATCCGTGGCAGAATTCCCCTCAATACATGGATAGATCTTTTTACATGGGGTTCCGGAGATGACCCTGCTTATAAGGACGATATATATGCACCTTTTACAGAATGGGGACTAAGCGGCATTGAGAACGGAGGTGGACACGAATGGCGAACTATGACGAAGGACGAATGGATTTATCTGTTCCGTGGTAGAACGAATGCGGAGAGTCTGTTCGGTCTTGGAAAAGTTGCTAATGTGAGCGGACTGATTTTGTTACCGGATGATTGGACGCTGCCAAGCGGAGCGGAATTCTATCCTGCTACAACCACATCATTTATGTGGTCAGAAGAAAATAGTCAATATGCCAGTGATACAAAATCCGGCTTTAATGATAATACGTATTCCATCAATCAATGGCGTCTGATGGAAGCTGCCGGAGCTGTATTTCTTCCTGCCGCTTTGTTCGGATTTGGCGGCGCCGTAATTGACTCGAATATCGGAGGAGGCTATTGGACTTCTGATGGTATTGACGGACTCGGAGGATTTGATATTAGTTTCTATGCTGATAAAGTGACACTACCGAGCACGTCAGTACTGCGTTTTGATTATGGATGTGCCGTTCGTATGGTAAAGGAAGTGGAAGAGGCGCCTAAAGTGCTGAAGGGTAGATTCCAAGTGAGCGATACAAAGCAAGTCATCTTCTCACAAGGCAATCTACGATACAAAGCCTCCTCTAACGAATGGTCATTCGCAAATAGCCAGTATAGTATGATTGGTCAAAAGAATGGAAATATCGCTGCCAACTACTCCGGCTGGATCGACCTCTTCGGATGGGGAACAGGTAACAATCCTGTAGAAACATCCAAAGAATCTGCGCCGTATGCTTCTTTCTCCGATTGGACGGCAAACCCCATCGTAAACGGGAATAACGAGACATGGTACACACTCTCTGCCGAAGAATGGAACTATCTGCTCAACACACGTCCAAATGCCGCCAGCCTGCAAGGACAAGCGGTCGTGAATGATATAAAGGGATATATACTGCTTCCTGACAACTGGACTATCCCTTTGATTCTGACTTTCACCCCCACCCCGAACGACTACACCACGAATGTATATACGTTGGGAGATTGGGAACTGATGGAAGCAGCTGGTGCTGTATTCCTGCCTGCGGCAGGTTCACGCTATGGAACGGATATCAATGGTTTAAATGCAGGAAACGGCTATTATTGGACATCTACACCCTCTTCACAATACGACGATATGGCACAAGCGCTGATGATTTCCAAAAGTCCAAAAGCCCAAGTCAATGTCGCTATGCCTTGCAACGGCTATGCCGTCCGTCCGGCGCGTGAAGTCAAAGCCAATGAAGGCATAGAGCAGCCTACCTCCGACTCCTCCCTGAAGGGAAGAGCCAATAAGGTCATCAAAGACGGTCAACTCCTCATTGAGCGCAACGGCAAGACCTATAACGCGCAAGGCGCAGAAGTGAAGTAAAGTACAAAGGGACAAAGTACAATGTACAAAGCTCGGCGGGATTGGTTTCCCGCCGGGTTACAAGAAAACAACATCTATTAACCGAGCCAAAGGCTCAACAAAAACAACAACCATTATGAAAAAAATCTTTACCCTTTTTATCACAGCTCTCTGCTGCGCAGCCATCGCTTTTGCGGACAACGTACCAACACTTGATAGTTTAATCCGCGACGATGTCAAGCATGGGACAAAGTTAAAATACGTTTATAAATACAACAACCAAAACCTGCGTATCGAAGAAATCATTTTACAATGGGATGCCGAAACCTCCAGATGGCAAAATTATTACAAAATCGTAAATAGTTACGACGCTAACGGAGACGTAATATCATCCATCGAAAGCAGATGGAGCACCGAATATCAAAATTGGGCAAACTACTATAAAAATGAATGCACGTATTCCGGAAAAGGCAAACTCAGCGTCAAAACGAGATTCGATTGGAATACGGCAGGTGGCTGGGATAACTCTTCAAAAGAAGAATATACCTACGACAATAAAGGATATCTAATCTCCTATTTGAAGCAAATCTGGGAAGAAAACTCATGGCAAAATAATTCCATAGAGGTTTACACTGTTGATAGCAAAGGAAACAGAACCAATCAAGTGTTTAAATATTGGGACACTAATACCAACAATTGGATTAATTCTAAAGAGTCCATCTATTCCTACGATGCAAACTCCAATAAGACTTCCGAATACATCTACTATTGGGATCAAAGCACTAACGAATGGAGGAATTCCGACAAATACGAATACACGTATGAGAATAATCTTCTCCAAACCGAGATTCGTTCCACTTGGTCCACCAAAGTCTCACCGGCACAATACATTTATTACAGCAAAAGTGAGTACTCCTACGACGAGCATGGCAATGTAATAACAGCAGTGTCTTTTGATTGGAACACTACCATCGGCGCGTGGAGTAAAAGGTATAAAAATGAATATACCTATGATGCCGATAATCATCAACTAACCGAATTAGGCAGCAGTTGGAATTCCGAAACAGGCACATGGGATGAAGCTCGTTTGGAAGAATGGACGTATGCGAAAGAAGGAGTAAGACTAACATTTACTACAAAATACTTCAATTCAGATACACAACAATTCGAGATTCTTGAGACCTACACCTATTATTACTCTGGCCTTGGCCCGCAAGGCATTGAGCAGCCTACCTCCGACTCCTCCCTGAAGGGAAGAGCCAATAAGGTCGTTCGCGATGGTCAACTCCTCATCGAGCGTAACGGCAAGACCTACAACGCGCAAGGCGCGGAAGTGAAGTAAAGTACAAAAACAACAACCATTATGAGAAAATTTTTACTCTTTATCGCTGCCCTCTGCTGTGCAGCAATGGTAAATGCCAAAATTTATGAAGGCAAAATCGGTGACAATCTTACTTATTCGTTTGACACCAAGGTCGGGGAATTGATTATTGATGGCACAGGGCCCATGTATGATTATTCTTCGACTTTGAAAACCCCTTTTATATCGCAAACGTATAACGGATATAATTTAGGTGATTTGATAAAAACTATTCGCATCTGGAGTGGTGCGACTACTCTTGGTGCGTATGCATTAGGGGAAATTGAAGCAACCAGTATATCTATCCCATCTACCGTGACGGAATTTAAAAAAGGAGCTCTATATAAGTGTATCAATTTGCAATCTGTTTCGTTACCGATGGGCTTGGAGAAGATTGGCGATAATGCCTTCTCCGGATGCTCTTCATTAACCGAGATATACATATGGGGATCTGTTACAGAAATAGGTAACTCTGTGTTTGAAAAATGTACAGCTCTGGAAAACATTGAGGTATCCGAAAATAACGAACACTTTATATCGTACGATGGAGTGTTATATACACGTGACAACGCATTAAAGAGGGTTCCTATAGGGAAGCAACTCACGTCTTATACGGTCGTAGCAGGAACAGAAATCATCTATGGTTATGCATTTGATGGTTGTGCCTCGCTGCAATCCATTATTCTTCCTGCGAGTGTCGATACATTAAATTACAATGTTTTTATGGGTTGTACGAGCTTAACCTCCATAACCTGTTACGCCACTACTCCTCCGCAAGTTTATAAAGGAACGTTTAGTGGAATAGATTCGTCGATTACCATCTATGTGCCCAAGGGTGCCAAGGCAGCCTATGAGGCAGCGGACTATTGGAATGCTTTTCCTATCGTAGAGTTAGACGATCAGGAAGGAATCACTTCTCCTTCCCTTCAGGGGAGGTCGGGTGAGGCTTCCAAATCCATCAAAGACGGTCAACTCCTCATTGAGCGCAACGGAAAGACCTATAACGCGCAAGGCGCGGAAATAAAATAACGTTGAACGAATGAACGAGCCATGCAGGGCTGATTACCCTGCATGGTTACAAAAAAGCTTAAGCTTTATCGCTCTTTGACATATTGGATTACCGAACTCAGTAGTTTAAACCGAACGCCCAAAGAGGCACCACATTGAGGAAACCGTATTCGATGTCATCCTTCACGACAATGCCGTTGGGGACATCTTCTATCTGTTTGTTACCTTTTTTTCTTCCGCCGATCTCAAAGGTGTACTCACCAACGGTGAAATCCGAGACACGAGAAGAAAGCACGTCATTGTTGACACGCATCTGGTTGTAAAAGAAAGTCTCACGCAGGTTGCCGGTGTCGGGCTTGCCATATGCAAGAACGGTCATTAGACTGGGGTTATCAATATAGACTTTCTCCACTTTGCCGAGACCGCGCAAACCACCCGTGTTGTCCCGTAACTGACCGATCATGCCGGCTTTCTCCAGATAGACGAGGTAGTCGGATATGTTGTTCTTACTGACTCCTACTTCCTGAGACAAACTTTCTGCGTTGGGTTTCATCGGGGCAATACCCGAGATGACACCTAACAGTTGTATCAGTTTGCGTGCTGTAGATGCTTTTAGATCCGCGTATTGAGCAATGTCCGATTCGATGGTCTGGCGCACAATCTGCTCGATAAGGAGTGCAAAATCCGGCTCGTTACCAAAAGGGTAATAGCCGTTTTGCAGGTACTGTTTGAAGTACATTAACGGATGTTCCATTTGATCATAGACTTTCGTTTCGTGCGCCAATATCTGCTCCAATGAATATACAGGCAAGTTTATGTTGTGAAACAATGCCAGATATTCGCGAAAACTTAACCCCTGCATGTGGTATATCGGTGCTCGGCGGCTCAAGTCCGCCTCGCCGTCTATGATGTCCAGTATGGAGGATCCGGTGAAGACCACCTTGAGCGTCTCGTGAGTATCGTAGATTTGTTTTAACTCGCGCGACCAGTTCTTATACTTGTGCACCTCGTCGATATACAAACGGACACCGCCGTATTTAACAAAGGTATCTGCCAACTCTACAAGCGTGTGCGTTGTGAGATACATGGAGTCGGCAGATACATACAGACTCCGCTCGCGGTCGGGACTTTGCGCCAGATGTTGCAATAGAATGGTCGATTTGCCTACTCCGCGCGGACCGACAAGCCCGAACATACGCCCGTTCCATTTGATGCGGTCGTACATATAACGGCGAAAAGAAGTCGGCGTCTTACGCAGTTGTTCGTTTTGATACGCAATCAGTGAATTGTCTACCATACACAAAGTGATTTAACGTTTCCGGCTGCAAAGGTACTGCTTTTTTATGATATATGCAAATAAATTTGCTAAAAAATCACTCATTGGGGGAGATTTTTAATAAAAACAAGCACTTATTGAGGGATAAATAGAAGCAGACTTGCACTTTTTGGGGGTGCAATATACCTTAATGGTAATCCAATTAATGTTTTTTTGAAACAACAAAATCAAAACATAACAAACAACATATATTAACCGAGCCGAAGGCTCAACAAAACAACAACCATTATGAAAAAATTTTTACTTTTTATCGCAGCGGCCATTATGGCTATCACCTCCGTTCAGGCGGAACGCATTGATTATAGTGGTCCAACCGATGAGGGGCGTTTATCAACAGCTATTTACATTTCCGGTGATGGTTTTAATGCTGTTTGTTGGTGTTACGATGACGACATGACGGCAGAATACCAAGTAATCAGTTATACGCTAAGCCAAGATTTAAACATTGTTATTCCGAACACAGTCAGTAAAAATGGAAAGACCTATACCGTAACGGATTTATTGGGTGTGATGAGTAATCAAGTGGTATCTATTACATTGCCTGCCGGTTTGAAGAAGTTGCGTGCGCATATCTTGGAAGATGAACCGATAACTTCGATCGACATTCCTGCGTCGGTGGACTCTATCGGAGACTATGCTTTTTACAACTGTCAACTAAGTTCTCTTATTATGCTTAACAGTAGTTTGAAAGCTATCGGAGATTTCAGTTTCTTCGGCAATCAACTCGCGATGGTTAATATTCCTGCTTCGGTCGAGCACATAGGAGTTAGTGCATTTCAGGCTAATAACTCGATCTCGCTTACGCTTAATGAAGGTTTGACCGAAATCGGAGGTACTGCATTTGCTGATAACAATATTGCAGATGTTTTATTGCCTTCAACTCTTAATTCCATCGGAGTAGGTGCTTTTGCGTCAAATAAAATGAATGAGATTGTTATCCCGGATGCCGTCACTTCTCTTGGGAAACGGGCTTTTGCATATTGTCCGCTGACAAACATTACCTTTGGTGGCGGAGTCAAAGTGCTCGAACCAGAAGTGTTCTTTGGTGCACTTGATAACTTACAGACGCTGACAGTACACGACGGCGTGGAAGAAATAAGTGATGAGACTTTTAAGGGTTGTTATAAATTAGCCCAAGTAGAACTTCCTTCTTCACTCAAACGAATTGGAAACAAAGCATTTTATTCTACCGACATCGCTTCTTTGACAACCTCTGCATCTATTGGAGAGAGTGCGTTTGAGAATTGTTACAATCTGACATCCGTTACCCTTTTGGATGGAGCGGAGTATGTCGATCCGATGGCTTTTAGATTTAATACGGCATTGACAGAGTTTACCGCCGGCCGTTCGCTCAAGTCAATCGGAGAATCAGCTTTTTATGGCTGTGAGCAAATGGGAAAGGCCTATCTCGGCGAACAGTTACAAACCATCGGGGACTATGCTTTTGATAAATGTGAATCACTTGCTGACGTTACTATGCCGCAAACAGTCGAGCAAATCGGGGACTATGCTTTCTTTAGCGCGCCTGTTCGTGAACTGACTACTGCTGCCAATATAGGAACCGGAGCATTCCAGAATTGTGACAGCCTGCGCTCGGTTATTTTCTTGGACGGCGTCGAAACAATCGGAGAGGCGGCTTTCTCTCATGCCGATTCTTTGGAAACGGTTGTATTTCCCAATACGTTGGTCTGTATAGGCGATGAAGCATTTCAACAAAATGTGAATCTGCGGGCTATCAATCTACCCAAGGGTGTGAAGAAAATAGGTAAAAACGCTTTCTATTGGTGTGTACAAGCAGAACGAATCATATTGAGCGATTTAGATACAATCCCGGACGAAGCATTTGCTTATTGCGGTTCGTACACCAAGAAAATAGGGGAACTGCAAATCCCTAATTCTGTTAAATTGATAGGTGGACGAACTTTTATCGGACTCCCAATCAGCAAACTTTCTATCGGTGAAGCAGTTGACTCTATAGGGAAAGAAGCTTTTGCTAATAATGACAAAATATCTTCTATTATTGCTTACCCTGCCACCGCGCCCCGTACTGCCAAGGATGCGTTTGATTATGATCCGACAACAGCGGTAGTAACTATTCCTTGCTCCGCATTGGAATCCTATCGCACGGAGTGGAACCATTTCACTAATTTTACCGGAGTTGTGGCTATCCAAGGTATAAGCGAAGATGAAATGAAAGGAAAAGTAACGGTTACTTTCTCCGGCGATTGCGCAAGTTCTGTGGCGGTACTTTATGCCGAAGCGAATGACGGATTTGCTTTTGATCATTGGTCTGACGGTAACACCGACAACCCGAGGGTTATTACTTCTACAGAGCCACAAACGTTCATCGCATATTTTAAAGACACAAAGGAAGGCATCGAGCAGATACCTGTGCCGCAGGACAAGGCCCGCAAATATATAATCAACGGTCAGATCTACATCGCCCTACCCGATGGCAAGGTCTTCGACGTGAGAGGCCTCAGAGTAAGATAACAACTTCAAAATCAATACAATTATGAAAAAAATTTATTTATTATTCGCAGCGATTGTTTCGCTGAACATGATCATGCCGCAAAAGGCGAGTGCACAAGATGAGCTTCCTAACGTATGGAGGGGGGATATATGCTATTACTTACAAGATCTACAATACGATGCATTTGCTATAGTGTCTGCATTCTCAGAACAGTTAACAGGTCATGTTATCGTTCCGGATACTGTTGAGTATCCTCACTGGGCGGATCATCCTACTATGTGGCCTGTTATAGGCATAGGCAGTAGAATTCTCTACAACAGAAGCATCACCAGCCTTGATTTGCCTGCGACCTTTGATAATGTGAAAGATGATTCTTTCTCCGGGAGTGAAACGCTGAATAGCCTTATCATTAGAGCCGAAGTTCCGCCTGTTGTCTATGACAAGGACTTTAACGAAGTGTCGGACACTGATATTTTCAACAAAAAAAGAATAGTTAATGTGTATGTACCGGATGGATCCGTTCAAGCCTACAAAGACGACTCCAACTGGGGCAAACGGCCTATTTTCCCAATAAGCCAATACCAGGCCATTGACAATGTACAAAGCGGCAAAGTACAAAGTACTAAAGTCATCAAAGACGGCGTTCTCCTCATCGAGCGCAACGGCAAGACCTATAACGCGCAAGGCGCTGAAGTGCGCTAAGCTTCTAAGCTCGGCGGGATTGGTTTCCCGCCGGGTTACAAAAAAAATAGTAACAATTAAATCAATACAATTATGAGAAAAATTTTTACCCTTTTTATCGCTGCCATTATGGCGGTCGGTGCTTGGGCGGATGATTGCATGGATACTATTCCTGCCGAACGCTGTATCTCCAATTTTAACCTGGATTTGCACACAAACACATTATGTTTTGTGGATAATTATAGGACAGACGTAGCTTTTGATCGTGAATATTTCATAGTGGCTTATGATCGTTCCAGTAACGATTTAGAAAACGGATGTAAATTTTCTACCCAATTAGGCATTCAGGGTAATCTTACCTATGTCTATGCATCCGAAAACGGCGGCGAAGCCAAGAAATGTTATAGCGATGCACATCTTGTACTGAACAGTCATGGCGGACTAGTTTGTTTTAGTGAAGACGCAGTACGAAATATGATTCGCTCTTTGTATCAAAATGGCAGTAAAGAGGTAATCTTTATAATAGATCCATATCGAAACATAAAAGATGATATTACAGGTCAAACAACCTTGAATAGTTATTATAGCGGAGTAAGAGGGAGCACCGGAGCTGAAGTTTGGAATTTATCGTATATTAACTATTTTACGTACTCTCTGCCAAATCCATTAACCTTCGAACTCACCACTCCGGCAAGCACTGTCAGATACGGCGAGAATATCGAGCTGAACTGCGCCGTACAGGCAGCAGGACAGGCACGGGTCGTTTTCTCGGAGTCCGACCAGCCGGACGGCGATCAGCGTGTGATCTACGACTATACCTTGAGTGCAAGCGAGGCGGGAGCAGGCAAGGTCGTGAGCTACCATAAGTCCTTCATCGACGATGACATGCCCGCTACGCGGTATTATCACGTGGCATTATGGCTCCCGGACGGCAAAGCAGATGAACTATCCACGTCGCTCAACTTCCAGTATCCGCTGACGATCAACAGCGGCACACCGGCTTATTACAGCCCGGGCGAACAGATCACTGTGCCCAAAAGCGACTGCGGCAGTTACAGCGTGCGCACGGTCAATAATATACCCGTGAACCTCGAAGATCTGGGTGACAACTATCGCCTCACGATGCCGGCTTGCGCCGTGTGGCTCAACGAGAAGCCGACGCAATACACCGTGCAGTTCCGCGACTATGACAATACCGTTCTTAAAACAGAGAAAGTAGCCTGCGGCAACGATGCTACACCTCCTACTCCTCCGACCCATGCCGGTATGACTTTCACCGAATGGGACAAGCCCTATACCGATATCCGAACCAGCCAGGTCATCCGCGCTACGTATAGCGTGGACGGAGTGGAAGCGAAATTGTCGCTTAATGATTTAGACTTCGTCATTCAAGGCGAGAGTAGGACCTTCAATATCTATGTCAATACCCATTCGAACATCGCCGCTCGCGCTTGGTTGCAGACCGCATGGCTGGATGATGAGAGTGATGAACTCGATTTTAGTGGTGACCTTGATAAAGTCGATTTTTCAGCAGCAGAAGCCGCTGTGGGAACTACCAAGACCATTGAAAAGACGGTTTTGCCTACCGGATCGCTTAACTTCGGCCATCGTGCACGCTATTTCCGACTGCACGTGCGCGTCGACGGATCAAGCAATGACATCTATTCCAATATCATCCGGATTGATACCTATTATGAGATAGCCGTTGACAACAGGGTGGATGAATTGAATGCGTATGTGGCTTTAGCCGATGGACAAACATATTTTCACTATCAAGACAATAAGATTTATGCCCGACCCTTGGATACGATTCATGCCTTCGACTATGATGCACTGGCTTGCCCGCTGAAATATCAGCTTTCCCCGACACCGGATGGCGGCATAGAGGCAGGCGATTACTGGGTAGTCGTTCCGCGCGGATATGGAGAAGGTACGCTCACTATTACACGCCACAAACATCAAGTCCTCTTCTATTGCGAAGGACATTTTGATGGCTACTGGCGTACTGTATATGGTGATGGCGTTTATGAGCCGCAAGAGGTCTCTTGTGGCGGTGCCGCTACACCTCCGGATGTTGTGGCAGAAGTGCCGGAAGGCAAACTCTTCCGCGGATGGAAAGCGCGCGGCGAATATGCCGATGATGCCTATACCTGCGTCAAGCAAGACATGGCCTTTGATGCACTGCTTGAGGATGAACCGCAAAGTATCGAGTTCATTCCTGTTCCGCAAGACAAGGCTCGCAAATATATGATCAACGGTCAGATCTACATCGCCCTACCCGACGGCAAAGTCTTCGACCTCAGAGGCCTGAGAGTACGATAACCACTTCAAAATCAATACAATCATGAGAACGAAAAGCATTATTTTCTTTATTCTGGCGGCGATGTTATCCGCTATACCGGTCAGTGCGCAGTTCGGGCGCATCGTAGGATCTCTTGACCAACTCGGCAAGAAGAAAGAACAGCCGCAGACGCAGCAGGCTCCCGCGAACCAACAAGCCAACCAGACCGGAAAAATCTATTACGTGAGCGTCAACGGCAAGTCCCGAGGCGCAGACGGACTGAGTGTGGAGACAGCGAAGAAAGATATTCAGGCGGTGCTGAATATCATCAAAGAGAATAACGAATCCGGCGCGGTCATCCGCGTGAGCGAAGGTAATTTCCTGGGCGCTGCGAACGCCGGATATATCGAGATCAGCAGCTGGGTCACTATCGAAGGCGGTTGGAATGCAGACTTCACGGAGCGCAATCCGTTTAAGTACATCACCCGTATTCAGCCCACGCAAGACCAGTTAGGTACCAACGGCGCCAAGGGTCTGATTCATATCAGCGGTCTGGACGACGTAATGGCGAAGAAACCCAAAGGGACACTCATCATCGATGGTATCATGATTGACCAGGGCCTGGAAGCCTTCTATATGCCCAATGACCCGACGGACGAGCGCAACGGATGTCCCTCTGCGGCCTTTGAGACAGGACGTATGATAGATGCTATCCCGCCCCAAGTAGAGCACCCGGGTATCCGGTCGATGGGATGGATAGCAGGAAACGTGATCATCCGTAACTGCCTCATCGCCAACTGCACCTATTCCGGCATCCAGATCAATACCCGTTGCGGCGAAGTGGAGATCTACAATAACGTCATCATTTCCAACCGTTACGGCGGCGTACGCATCTCCGGAGGCGACAAGAACGGCGAGGCTTCGCATATCAATTTCCATCACAACACCGTCGCTTTCTCCTGGTGCCGGGACAAATATATGGAGGATATGGGATATGGTTACGAGTTCATGACGCTCGTCAACGCGGATGTGCATCATAATATGTTTATCGGAAATAACTACGCCGCCGTAGCCCGTACGCATGTCCTTTCCGGACCGGACCGCGTCATTGAGGCAAAGCGTGTCACCAACCTCTACGACAACTATTATTACATCAATGCCGCAGACCTGCAGTTGCCGTCTGCCGGCGGAGGCAAATGGACAAACGTTCAATGTACCGATATCGAAGATATGGTGGACGAGAAGACCCTACCGAGGGCAGAAAACAACCTGCGCATGGCGGATAACGATGCTGCTTTGGACGCCTTTGACCAGGACTATCTGGCAGGCGTAGCCAACCTGAAGGTCATCTCCTCCAGCCAGAGTTTCAACCGCAACTCGGCGTCGAACCAGTTCCGCGCCGCTACGGGACAGAACATGCAAGGCTCCGAGACCCGACGCGTGTCGATGTACGGCAACCGCTATAACTTCGACAAGGCTCTCCGCCTCTTCGGTGCTAAAGCCAACTACGGCGCACAGAAGCAATAAGAGAACAAAAAAAAATTGTACTTCGGACATCTGCCTGCCTTCGGCATTCCCCCGTAGCTACGTTCGCGTCCTGCCGGACATACGCCAATAAATGTATTTTCCGCAAAGGGCGGTGCCCTCTATCGTCTATTCCTATACGTTCTTTGTATGCGAGCCTCCAAGCCCGTATAGGTACAGCCGATAATAGAATATTAATTCTATTTTTTGCGGAAAAATACATTTTTATTTGCGTATGTGCAATTTTTGTTGTACCTTTGCAGCGCGAATTATAGTGTACGGTGTAAGGTGTACAATCTAAAGCGGATATATGGCGTATTGGGGATGATACTATGTATCGTCTTGTCTTCCTGCAACACGACGAAGTTCGTGCCGGAAGGCAAGTACCTGCTCAATAAAGCCCATGTCAAATGCGTGGACGACAAGAAAGTCAACACTTCGGAGTTGCGGAACTATCTCCGCCAGCGGCAGAACACGGAGATCTTCGGTTTTTGGAAACTCCAGCTCGACATCTATAACACCGCTCCCTCGGACACGACCACCAAGTCGAAGAGACAATTAGCCCGGAACGCAAAGAAGATGGGCGAAGCGCCGGTGGTTTATGATCCGGAGTTGACGGCAATCAGTATGCAGCAGTTGCGCCAGCAGATGAATAACATGGGTTATTTCCACGCCTCCATAGATACGGTGGTGAAAGTGAAGAAGCGCAAGGTTGATCTGACGTATCTCGTTACTGCACGGCAACCGTACATGATCCGTCATTACGAGGTAGATATCTCCGAACCGGCAGTAGCGGCTATTGCCAAGAGCGACCGGTGCCTGGTAGAAGAGGGTGCGCAGTTCAGCACGGCTACCTTGGACGAGGAGCGTACGCGTATAGCGACCGCCCTGCGGAACATGGGGTATTTCTATTTCGAGAAATCGATGCTCGAGTTCACCGCCGACAGTGCGCTCAACAGTCACGAGGTGGATATCCGTATCCACGCTGCCCCCTTCGTTGAGCATCTGGACAGCGCAGAGTTAGCCAAACTGCGGAGACGGTACTATATCCGCGAGGTGAATTTCTCCATGGACAAACCTTTCCTGCGCAAGCGCGCATTGAGACAAGCCTGCCGGCTGAAAGAAGGCGATAGGTACGCCGAGTGGCGTGTGGAACGTACGTACGCGCGCATGAACGCGCTGCCGCCCGTGAAGTACGTAGATATAGCCTTCACGCCCGTAGGAGACAGCTTGCTGGATTGTAATATCACGGTCTCCCGCGGACGGCTGAACTCTATCTCCGCCGAGGTGGAAGGCACCTACAGCGCAGGGGACTGGGGCGTAGCCGCCGGCGTCAAATACAGCAACAAGAATATCTTCAAGGGAGCCGAAGTATTAACCTTGGGAGCCCGCGCATCCTACGAGTGGCGCGCCAACGGCGGTCGGGCTATCGAAGCCAAAGCCGAGGCCGGACTGCTCTTCCCCTCCAACGTGAAGGTGAATATCGCCTATAATTATCAGCAACGCCCGGAGGAATATACCCGCACGATAGCTACGGCGACCTTAGGCTATACCATCCCTCGCAGACCCGGCGACAGATGGACCCATTCGTTCAATTTCGTCGATATCAACTATATCTACGTGCCCTGGATGTCAGATGCCTTCAAGCAGAACTTCATCAACCGCTCCTCGGCGTTGCTCGCCAGTTACGAGGACCATTTCATCCTCGACTGGAGTTACACGGGCTCGTTCTCTACCTTCAACCCGAGATTCCCCGACCGGTCGTACCTGCAGCTGGCGATGCGCGTGGAGACGGCCGGAAACCTCCTGTACGGACTGAGTCAGTTCATCCCGATGCAGAAGGATAACAACGGCAGTGCCATGCTATGGAAGATTCCTTTTGCGCAGTATGCCAAAGGGGACGTAAACTTCACCTACCACGGCGTGATCACCCCCAAGCACCATCTGGTAGGTCATATCGGTCTGGGCGTGGCGGTACCTTATGCCAACGCAACGGTACTGCCCTTCGAGAAAAGGTATTTCAGCGGCGGCTCCAACAGTATCCGCGGATGGCAGGCACGCACCTTAGGACCCGGTACCTTCCGGGGAAACGGAAACACCCTGGTGTACGACCTGCAGGTAGGAGATATCAAACTGGATATGAACCTCGAGTACCGGTATAAGGTATTGAAGTTCATGGAGTTGGCGGCGTTCCTGGATGCCGGCAATATATGGACTATCCGTGATTACGACACCCAGCCGGGCGGCGTGTTCCTCTTTGATCAGTTCTACAAACAGATTGCCTGGAGCTACGGCGTAGGTGTACGATTCGACCTGTCGATCCTGATCTTCCGCGTGGATTTCGGCGTGAAGCTGCATGACCCCAGCCGTATCGCGGAAGGCAAACAATGGCGCACCGCCCCGAACGGATTAGGGTGGAAAGATGACATGACGTTCCATTTCGCCATCGGCCATCCGTTCTAGGACCCTAGGACCCTAGGACCCTAGAAAAGAAAAAACAACGATGTTAAAGACTCAGATGATATCAGGGCTGGTGGAAGCCGGGTGCGACGAAGCGGGGAGAGGTCCGCTGGCAGGCAGCGTGTTCTGCGCCGCGGTGATCTTGGATCCCGAGCGGGTGAAAGAGGTCGCGGAGTTCGAATGGCTCAACGACTCCAAGCAGCTGACGGAGAAGCAACGGTACGCCTTACGACCGGTCATCGAACGCGAAGCGGTCAGTTGGGCAGTGGTAGAAGTGACCGCGCAGGAGATAGACCTACGGAACATCCTGCAATGCTCCATCCTCGGCATGCAACGGGCGTTGGATAAGCTGACGGTACGGCCGCAACACATCCTCGTTGACGGCAACAAATGGAAACCCTACGTACCGGAAGGAGAACTACTGGAGATTCCTGCCCATACGGTGGTACACGGCGACGCCACATACCTCTCGATAGCCGCAGCAAGCGTGCTGGCTAAGACCTACAGGGATGATTACATGTTGCGCCTCGACGAGGAGTATCCGCTCTACGGATGGGCTGCCAATAAAGGCTACCCTACCGCCGAACACTACGCGGCGCTCAAGAAATACGGCCCCACGCCGTACCACAGAATGAGTTTTAACTTAAAAATTTGAAATTTGAAATTTGAAATAATATGATTTTCTTTCGACAAAATGTACAGATGCAGGACGGGCAGGCTCGTCCCCGTCGCAAAGTAGGCTGCTTGGGCGGCTGTTTGATTTTCTTCGCTGTGTATTTCATCTGCAGCGCAATCTTAGGATGGATCATGGGAGACGCCCTTTCGTCCTCATCGGTAGCCTTGCAAGACAAGACAGTCTATCGTCTGCAGATGAAAGGTACGTTGGTAGAGCAGGCTCAGGAGGAGAACCCCTTCCTCGGACTCATGGGTCAAATGCCTTATGTAGGCAGCCGTACGAACCAGGAGACTGTCGGTCTGGACGATATCCTGAGTAACATCCGTCTGGCTAAGAACGACGATAAGATTCTCGGTATATGGCTGGATGGCGGAGAGTTGAGTATGGCGCCGGCATCGGCAAAAGCCATCCGCGATGCGCTCTTGGATTTCAAGCAAAGCGGCAAATGGGTGATTGCTTCGGCGAAGAACTACGGTCTGACGAACTACTACGTCGTTTCCGTAGCCGACCGAATCTGCCTCGACCCCACCGGTCAGGTATCCTGGAACGGTCTCTCGGCGCAGAAGATGTACCTCACCCGCGCCTTGGAGAAACTCGGCGTAGAGATGCAGATCCTCAAGGTAGGTACCTTCAAGAGTGCCGTAGAGCCGTATTTCCGTACTTCTATGTCTGACGCGGACCGCCAGCAGACGATGGAGTACTTGGGCGGTATATGGGATGAATACAAGACTGCCGTAGGCGCTTCGCGCGGCCTGAGTGCAGCGCAGCTGGATGCCTTGGCTGACCGTTATATGGGCCTCCAACCGGCGAAGGCTCAGGTAGAGGCAGGCTTAGTGGACAGCCTCGTCTATACTCAGGATGTGGATAGTCTCTTGCGTATCTTCACCGGCACCAAAGACTACCATACCCTCACGACCGGTAAGTTAGCCCAAGTCAAAAGACCGGAATCGAAAGCCAAAGACAAAGTGGCGGTGCTCTACCTCGAGGGCGAGATCACCGATGAAGAAGGCGACGGTATCGTCGGTACCGAGGTCATCAAGACCTTTAAGAAGATCCGCAAAGATGACGCTATCAAAGCGCTCGTGCTGCGCGTCAACAGCCCGGGTGGATCCGCAGACGCCAGCGAGCAGATCTGGCATGCGGTACAGAAGATCAAAGCGGACTCCATCCCCGTGGTTGTTTCCATGGGCGACTATGCCGCTTCGGGAGGATATTATATCTCCTGCGGCGCAGACTATATCTTCGCAGAGCCGACCACCCTCACGGGATCCATCGGTATCTTCGGTACGATTCCTAACGTAGGCAAACTGCGCGATAAGATAGGCGTAGATATGGACGGTGTAGGTACGAACAAGCACTCCGGTCTGGAGAATAACATTGTCTTGAAAGGCATGGACAAAGAGGAGCAAGCCCTGTTGCAGGCTATGGTCGAGCGCGGGTATGACCTCTTCACCAGCCGCTGCGCAGAGGGACGCCACGTAGAGCAAGACTATATCAAGTCCATCGGCGAAGGCCGCGTATGGCTCGGCGCCAAAGGTAAAGAGATCGGTATAGTGGACGAGTTGGGCAATCTCGACGACGCGATTGCGAAAGCAGTAGAACTCGCCGGCTTGGAGACCTACCGGCTCACCTACTACCCCGAGGTGGTTGATCCTTATGCGGAACTGCTCAAACTCCTCGACAACACGACCGACGAAGAGAAAATGCTGATTAAGGTGAAGGAGTTCTGCTCCAAGCCGAGAATCATGGCGAAGATGGATGATATCATCATAAAATGAAGTTACTAACTATACCGGTGAGTTGGCTGTACGGCTTAGGGGTGGCGATCCGTCATGCCCTGTACGACCAACATATCCTGCCCTCTTTCGGCGCAGAGGTGCCTACGATCTGCGTGGGTAATATCGCCGTGGGCGGCACCGGCAAGACGCCTATGACCGCCTATCTGGTGCAGCTGCTGCTGGATCATGGCTATAAGCCCGCAGTACTCTCCCGCGGGTACAAGCGCTCTACACGGGGTTTCATCCTGGCGGATGCGAACGCGACGGCTAAGACCATCGGCGACGAAGCGATGCAGATGTACGAGCGTTTCCCGAACGTGCCTATCGCCGTGTGCGAACAGCGCGTGCGGGGAGTCAAGCAACTGCAACGGCAGGTAGAGCACTTAGACGCCATCATCCTCGATGACGCAATGCAGCACCGCGCGCTGCGATGCGGCTACACGATCCTGCTCACCCCCTACGACCGGCTTTATATAGACGACCACCTGCTGCCGTACGGTACCCTCCGGGACTTGCCCTCACGGGCACTCAAAGCCGACGCCATCGTCGTTACCAAGTGTCCCGAAGACATCCGCCCGATAGACATGCGGGTGATTGATAACCGGCTCCATCTGCCTACCTACCAGCACCTCCATTTCGCCGGCATCTCCTATGCGCCCATCGACCACGAAGGCACGCCGCTGGTGCTCTCCGGCATCGCGCGGCCGGAGTACCTCTTCGAGCATGTGCAGAAGCAATACCCGCATGCGGAGCTGCTCGCTTTCCCCGACCACCATGCTTTCACCCCCGCAGACGTAGAGACAATCATCAGTCGGGCGAAACATTTCGATTTTGTCCTCACCACGGAGAAAGACCTGCAGCGCCTGCGGCTGACGGATTTGGAGGAGCGCTTGGCGGCACAGCAGAAGTCACTCGTTCCACTCCCTATCCGCACGCATTTCTACACGCCGAAGGAGCAATTCGACAAACAGATACTACTATACATTCACGAAAACAGACCCCATTAATATGCCGTTCATCACCCTCATACGCCGTTTTGTACCGCCCTATAAGCGTTATATGGCGCTCAACATCCTCTTCAATCTCCTATCGACGATTCTGTCGCTGTTCTCGTTTGCCGCCATCATCCCGGTGCTGCGGATCCTCTTTGGGCTGACGGCGGTCGATGTACAATGGACGGAGATGAGCGCCGTGAACGGTATGCAGGAGACGATAGCGGCGCTGCGGGGGAATATGTATTTCCTGCTCAACGAACAGATAGCCCTTCACGGCGCGAGTTATGTACTGCTACTGCTGGGACTCTTCCTCGTGGGCATGACGGGTCTCAAATGCGGCGCGGCGTGGCTGGCGAACTACTACATGGTACCCATCCGTACGGGTGTCTTGCGCGATCTGAGGCAACAGCTATACGACAAAGTGCTGTCACTGCCTATGGGCTACTTCACAGAGGCGCGACGGGGGGATGTCATCTCCCGCATGACGAACGATGTGAACGAAGTGGAAGCGTCCATCATGTCTGCGTTAGACATCCTCTTCAAGGATCCGATCATGATCCTTGTCTATCTGGTTACGCTCTTGGTCATCTCCTGGCAGCTGACGCTCTTTGTACTCCTCCTGATGCCCATCGCCGTGTTCCTCATCGGGCGTATCGGTCGCTCGCTCAAACGCGCTTCGACCAAAGGTCAGGAGCAGAACGCAGAGATTCTCTCTTCCATCGATGAGACGCTCTTGGGGCTGCGCGTAGTGATGGGTTTCAATGCCCAGCATAAGTTACGCTCGCGCTTCGACACCCTCATCAATGCGACCCGCGCGACCTTCAATCGCATCAACCGCCGGTACTACCTTGCCCACCCTCTCTCGGAGTTCTTGGGCACAGCGCTGATAGCCATCATCCTCTGGTTCGGCGGTCTGCTTATCCTCTCCGACCACGCGACGATAGATGCCTCCACATTCATCTACTACCTCGTCATCTTCTACTCGATCATCAACCCCTCGAAGGACCTGAGTAAAGCGTCCTATGGCATCCGCCGGGGTCTGGCGTCATTAGAGCGTATTGATGCGGTACTGAATACGCAGTCGAACATCCTCGAACCGGAACAGCCGGAACCGGTTATCTTCAATGAGAGCATTCAGATCGACCACCTCTCCTTCCGCTACCAGCCGGACCGTGAAGTGCTCAGAGATATCTGCCTCACGATCCCGAAAGGCAAGACCATCGCGCTGGTCGGTCAGTCCGGCAGCGGTAAGACGACCCTCACGGACCTTGTACCGCGGTTCTACGACCCGCAGCAGGGGCGCATCACAGTCGATGGCACGGATATACGCCGCTTCCTCACGCGCGACCTGCGTGCCCTCATGGGTATCGTCTGCCAGGAACCCGTGCTCTTCAACGACACCGTCTATAATAACATCACTTTCGGCGTGGACACCTCGCTTCCTGCGCCGAACGGCATGAGTTGGGACGAAGCGGTGGAGCAAGCGGCGAAGATCGCCAACGCGCATGAGTTCATCTCAGCCATGCCGGAGGGTTATCAGACCTCTATCGGCGACCGTGGCAGCCGTCTCTCCGGAGGCCAACGCCAGCGGCTCTCCATAGCCCGCGCCATCCTCAAGAACCCGCCGATACTCATCCTCGACGAAGCTACCTCGGCGCTCGACAGCGAGTCCGAGAAACTCGTACAAGAGGCGCTGGAGCACCTCATGAAAGACCGCACTACGCTCGTCGTGGCGCACAGACTTTCCACCATCAAGCATGCCGACCTCATCTGCGTCATGCATGAAGGCGAGATCGTCGAGTCCGGCACCCATGACGAACTATACGCACTCGGAGGATACTATACCAAACTCGTAGATATGCAGAAATGAAACCGAAAGTCTTGCTGGGAATGTCAGGAGGAATAGACTCCACCGTCAGCGCCATGCTTCTTCTGGAGCAGGGCTATGAAGTCGTGGGCGTGACGTTCCGCACCTATGACAGCATGAAAGAATCCTGCCTCGCCAAGGAGAAAGGCTGCTGCACCATCGACTCCATCATGGAGGCGAAGCATAACGCCGAGCGCATGGGGTTTGAGCACCACATTGTGGATTTCCGCGAGTCTTTCCGGCGGTGCGTCATTCAGGATTTCATCGACGAGTATATGTCCGGCAGAACGCCTAACCCATGCATCCTCTGCAACAGCACCATCAAGTGGGGCGAGATGCTCCATCTGGCGGACGAGATGGGTTGCGACTATATAGCAACAGGCCATTACGCCCGTATCGCCGAGCGCGACGGCCACACGTATCTCCGTACCGCTGCCGACACCCATAAAGACCAGACCTATTTCCTCTGGCGGCTGACGGAAGAGCAACTGAAACGGACGATCTTCCCCTTAGGCGACTATACCAAGGACCAGGTGCGCGAGATAGCACGGGCACACGGCTACGAGAAACTCGCTACCAAACGCGAAAGCCAGGAGATTTGCTTCATCCCGGATGACGACTACCGCGCCTTCCTGCGCGCGAACGTGCCTGACTATGAGGAACGCGTGCGCCCGGGCGAGTACGTGGACGCGCAAGGAAAAGTCCTGGGCACCCATCAGGGCTTCGTCAACTATACCATCGGTCAGCGCAAAGGGCTGGGTATAGCCCTTGGTCATCCCGCCTATGTCACGCATATCGATGCTGAGACCAACCGCGTGACCCTCGGCACGAACGACGATCTGTTAACGACAGAGTTGACCTTCAAACCTTCGATATCCCGATATACCGATATACCGGAATCACGACTCACCGCCCGCATCCGCTATCGTTCGGCAGCGGTTCCCGTCGAAATAAAAAACGAGGGCTGCTTGCATTTCGCAGCCCCCGTCTGGGGTGTCACTCCCGGTCAGTCCGTGGTCATCTATCAGGACGACCTCGTCGTCGGAGGAGGAGTCATTTACTTTCCGAAATAACGCTTGTACAGACCTTCGAAGCCTTTGCCGTGACGAGCCTCGTCGCGTGCCATCTCGTGTACCGTGTCGTGGATAGGATCGAGGTTCAGCTCTTTCGCACGTTTTGCGATATTCAGTTTGTCTTCGCATGCACCTGCCTCAGCCAACATACGTTTCTCGAGGTTGGTCTTGGTGTCCCATACGCACTCGCCTAACAACTCAGCGAACTTAGCGCAGTGCTCTGCCTCTTCGTAAGCGTACTGACGGAAAGCGGCAGCGATCTCCGGATAACCCTCACGGTCAGCCTGACGAGCCATAGCCAAATACTGGCCTACCTCGGTAGCCTCGCCCATGAAGTGCGCACGCAGACCATCGTGGATAATCGGATCTTTCTCGTCCTTTGCTACACCTAAGATATGCTCGCAGGCGAAGTTCAGTTTGTCACTCTCAGCTACCTTCCAGGTAACAACTTGTTTGCATTGCGGGCAGCGCTCCGGTGCCTCTGTGCCCTCGTGAACATAGCCACAGATCGGGCAGATAAATTTCTTTACCATAGTGTTAAAATTTTTGGGTTAATATTGTTTTGTCTTTCTACTTTCGACTTTCTACTTTCATCCTCTCCATCAGGTCCGCGGCGCGGCGCAGGGCGAAGTGGATATTCGCGCAGATATTATGCGGATCCATCTGTTGCTCGATGCCGCCTTGCATCAGCTGCTTGTGTACATGGTCGTTCACGCCCGAGAGGATGATGGTGATGCCCTCTTTATGCGAGCGTTGGATGAGCATGGAGAGGTTATGCATCGCCGTCGAATCGACGAACGGCACTTTTCTCATGCGGATGATACGGACGGGGTATTTCTCGCCGGATACATGACTCATGATGTCGTCGAAACGGTTTGCTATACCGAAGAAATACGGGCCGTCGATTTCATACACCTCCACGCCCTCGGGGATCGTCAGGTGCTCGAGGTTCAGATTGCTCTCTGTATCTTCGTTCGGGTCGATCTCGTTATGCAGCGTACGTATATGCGTCTGCTCGTTGGTACGCATCAGGAAGAGCACCATCGCCAACAGTAAGCCTACCTCGATAGCTACCGTCAGGTCGAATATCACCGTCAGGAAGAAGGTGATAACCAGCACCCAGAAATCCCGGTTGCGATGCTTGAACAAGCCCACAATCGTCTTCCATCCGCTCATCGAGTACGCCACCATGATCAGCACTGCCGCCAGACACGACATCGGGATCATTCCTACCAGTTGACCTAAGAACAGCAGCACGAGCAGCAGCACGATCGCATGGATCACTCCTGCCACCGGCGTACGACCGCCGTTATTGATGTTCGTCATCGTACGGGCGATAGCCCCCGTAGCCGGGATGCCGCCGAAGAACGGCACCACCACGTTCGCCACACCTTGCGCGATGAGCTCCGTATTGGAGTTATGCTTGTCGCCTATCACGCCGTCCGCCACCATCGCCGACAAGAGGCTCTCGATAGCGCCTAACATCGCTATCGTGAACGCCGAGGGGAAGAGCTTCTGTACTACCGTGAAGAACGACTCGCCTTCCGCCAGCTCCATCGACGGCAGATGCGGCGCAGGGATACCATGCGGCAAGGCATACAGGTCACCGATCGTCTGCACCGATGCGATACCCCAGGATGCCGGAGCGTACAGCTTCAGCAGCCATAACGCGAAAGTCGCCACGATGATCGCCGCCAGACTGCCGGGAATACGCTTCGTCAGTTTCGGCATGAAGATACATACCGCCAGCGAGAACAAGCCTATCGCCAGCGCCCAGCCGTTCACATGAAAATGCCCGCCGTAGTAGATCCATTTATCAATGAAATTCGCCGGTACGTCCGTCAAGCCCAAACCGAAGAAATCGTTCATCTGCGTACTGAAAATCGTCAGCGCTATACCCGCCGTAAAACCTACTATCACCGGGTACGGCACGAACTTAATCACCGATCCCAGATGCGCTACACCCATCAGAATCAACAATATACCCGCCATGACGGTAGCTATCGTCAGCCCCGCCAGACCATATTCCTGAATGATCCCGTAAATAATAACGATGAACGCACCGGTCGGTCCGCCTATCTGCACCTTGCTGCCGCCTAAGACCGAGATGATCAACCCCGCAATAATCGCCGTCACCAAGCCCTCCGTAGGCCCCACGCCCGAGGATATACCGAACGCTATCGCCAGCGGAATAGCCACGATACCGACTATCACACCTGCCAACGCATCCTGAGCCAACTGCGCACGGCTGTAGTTCCGTAGAGTCTGGAACAACTTGGGAGCAAATACGTCTTGTAACTTAAAATCTATATTTCTCATAATTTCGCTGCAAAGGTAGTAAAAAAAAATGACATATACAAGAAAAATACACGTAAAATAAAAAAATATTTGCACATGTCAGAAAAAAGCAGTACCTTTGCGGCGGATTTTAAAATTCCTATTCAAAAATGAAAAAGTTTTTATGTGGCGCGCTGATCGCGCTGACCGCCATTTTTATGGCAAGTTGTAAATCCGGAGGTAGCTCGAGTGATTACACCAAAGGCGGCGAGGCTCCGAAGATTGACTACGAAGCAGGTACCGTTAACGGTAAGGCTTATGACAACAAGGAAGAGTGCTGCTGGGAGGTTACCATGTCCGGTTCCACCAAGGGAGCAAGTGCTTCGCAGACTAGGTATGACTGGTCGACCGAGTTCGGTATTGTAGCAGGTATGGAGACCGCTATGTACGAGATCGCTCAGACCGGTGTTGGGTCTGCAAGCTATTCTTACAAGAAGAACAGCGCTAAGGACTATGATTCCTGCGTTGACCAGAACGAAGATCTCCTCGGTGGTGAGGAGTAATCTGCGCTCATCTTGCAAAAAAAATGGCATACATTTGCGTATGTCATTTTTTTTTTGTACCTTTGCAGCGCTAAATAAAAATTCGTACAGCTATGATTCTATTAGCAGACAGCGGAAGTACCAAAGTGCACTGGTGTCTTGTTACGGCGAGCGGACAATGCTCGGACGTGTTCACCGACGGTATCAACCCGCTTTTCCAGACTACTATCGCGATGCAGAACAGTATCTGTAACCAACTCCTGCCGCAGATCTCTTCCCTTCTCTGGGCAGGTACACTGACCCACGTCTTTTTCTACGGAGCAGGCTGCACGCCGGAGAAGAAAGTGTTTGTCCATCGGGCGTTAGAGCAGGTGTTCAAGAAAGCGGAGATCTTTGTTGCCTCCGACATGCTCGGTGCCGCGCGCGGGCTGCTCGGCCATCATCCCGGCGTAGCGTGCATCCTCGGTACGGGTTCCGGCAGTTGTTTCTACGACGGAGAGAAGATCGACTGGTGCGTGCCGTCATTAGGCTATATCCTCGGTGACGAAGGCTCCGCAGCAGTCTTAGGCAAGCGGCTCGTAGGCGACCTGCTGAAAAATCAGTTGGGCGACGACCTCAAAGAGACGTTCTTCGCCGAATACGAGACCTCCATGGCGGACATCATCGAGAAGGTCTATCGCCAGCCCTTCCCCAACCGCTTCTTGGCGAAGCTCTCTAAGTTCTGCGCCGATCATATTGAAGACCAGCGCATCCATGACCTCGTCTATGACCATTTCGTACAATTCATCCGCCGCAACCTCGTGCAGTACCATGCAGAAGCACCTATCGGATTTATAGGATCGATCGCCTATTACTACCGCCCAATTCTGGAGGAAGCGATGAAAGCCGAAGGACTACCGATGGGTACCGTCCTCAAAGATCCCATTGAGGGCCTCAAAGAATACCATAAGGATGCCGTAGTACCGACAACGGTATAAGTTTGCAATTTGTGATTTTTATGATAGATACATTTTTTCTTCCGGGCAGAGTTTGTCCGACCAAGGCAATCAAAGAGATTGCTGCGAAAGCTTCTGCACCCTACACCATGATTTGCCTCAAACCCGACATCGAGTGGGTTTATTTAGGACAAGAACGCATGATCCAGGTGATGGAGATGAGCGGGGCGACGATGGTGTACGCTGACCATTTTAATAAGATAAAAGTCGAAAGTCAAAAGACGAAAGACGAGTGGTCGATCTCCGAAGCGCCGGTGATTGACTACCAGATAGGCGCGCTGCGCGATGATTTCGATTTCGGCGCCGTGATGCTGTGGAACACCGCCAAACTCCAAGCCCTCGTTGCTGAGACGGATACCGACTATGAGTTCGCCGGACTCTACGACCTGCGGCTACGAGCTTCTCATACACCGTACACCGTACACCGTACACCAATAATACATATTCCCGAATACCTGTATTACGAAGTGGAGACCGATACCCGTAAGTCCGGAGAGAAACTCTTCGACTACGTCGATCCCCGCAACCGGCAAGTGCAGATAGAGATGGAAGCCTGCGTGACGGCGCATCTCAAACGTATCGGTGCCTACCTCAAGCCGGGCGAGTATAAGAAGCTGTCAGAAATCAGCTGTCAGGATTCAGATTTTCCCGTAACCGCGTCTGTCATCATTCCTTGTAAGAACCGCGCACGCACGATAGCCGACGCCATCCGTTCGGCGCTGAATCAGAAAGTGCGCGCACCCTACTCCTTCAACGTCATCGTCGTCGATGATAACTCCACAGACGGTACCGCTCAGAAAATACAAGAATTGATGAATGGTGACGCTTCGCTTAATGGTGCGAATGGTGAATTGATTTATATTGCGCAGGATAAGACCTGGCACGCGATTGGCGGGAACTGGAACGTAGCGATCCATGACCCGCGGTGCGGCAAGTACGCCATCCAACTCGACTCCGACGATACCTATTTCGACGAGACCACCGTGCAACGATTCATCGATTGCTTTGAGTCCGGCAAATTCGGTATGGTTATCGGTACCTACCAACTGACGAACATGGCAGGCGAAGTGCTGCCTCCTGGTGTGATTGACCACCGCGAGTGGACGGACGATAACGGCCGCAACAACGCTCTGCGCATCAACGGTTTAGGTGCTCCCCGCGGGTTCTACGTACCGCTGCTGCGTACCATCAATTACCCGACTACCAAGTACGGCGAGGATTACGCCGTAGGACTGCGCATCAGCCGCGACTACCCTATCGGACGCATCTACGACGTCGTCTATAACTGCCGCCGATGGGAGGATAACTCCGACGCCAACTGCGACATCGTCGCCATGAACCGCAATAACTGGTACAAAGACCGCCTGCGCACCTTCGAGCTCATCGCTCGGATTAGGGGTTAGTGGATTAGTGGATTAGTGGAGATTAAAGTAGGCATATTAACCGCACCGCATATCGAGTACGAGCAGCGGGAGGACACGTTCGTTCTGAAGAACGTGCGCATCGGCATCGGCTTTCATTGGGACCGATACGAAGATCAGGAGTTTCAAGGAAAACTGGAGATTAAGCCCAACCCCGATGGTACGGAAACTGCGATCAACACCATCGACCTCGAGGATTACCTCTGCTCTGTCATCTCCTCGGAGATGAGTGCCGAAAGCCCCATGGAACTGCTCAAAGCCCATGCAGTCATCAGTCGCTCCTGGGCGATACGGGCGATGCAGAAACCCAATCACGAGGGCTTTCATGTCTGCGCCGATGACCATTGCCAGCGCTACGAAGGACTTAGGCGGATGAGACAATCGTGCCCCGATGGGGCTAAGAACGAACGCGCCGTCGAAGCCGTACGTGCTACCAAAGGCCAAGTCCTCATGTATGGCGATGAGGTCTGTGACTGCCGGTACTACAAGTGTTGCGGCGGCAAGACGGAGGTTTGGCGAACGTGCTGGGAAGATATCGACGTACCGTATATTCAGTCTGTCGAGTGCCCGTACTGCGGCAGGGTGAGTGCCAAGACCTTGCGTCTGGTGCTCAATAATTACGACCAAGAGACCACGGATTTTCACGATTGGAAAGTGACCTACACGGCGGACGAACTGAGCGAGATCATCCGCACCAAGTCCGGCATTGATTTCGGTCAGATCACCGACCTCATTCCTCTCCAACGCGGAGCCTCCGGACGTATCTACGAGCTGAAGATCGTCGGCACCAAACGCACGGAGATTATCGGCAAAGAGCTCAAGATCCGTCTCTGGCTCTCAAAGACCTGCCTCTATAGCTCCTGGTTCGACGTAGAGAAATCCTTCTCCTCCCCTGCACGGGGAGGTCGGGAGGGGCTTTTCCACTTAACCGGCCACGGCTGGGGTCATGGTGCCGGCTTGTGTCAGATCGGTGCGGCTCAGATGGCAGCCGAAGGACATTCGTACGAAGAGATTCTGCATTTTTATTACCATGGTACAAGACTTAGCGCTGCAGCGCAATAAATACAAACACCTCTCCGACGAGGAATGGCGGTGGTTCTTGCAGCAAGTCGAAGGCCGTGAGCGGACTGCCGACAAACTGCCTACTTTCGCTGCCATTGACGACTGGTGGTACCCCGTGCGGCTCTCTTGCGAGCAGTGTTCCTCAGAAGCCACCGCACGCTACAAAGCGTCTCTCTGTCAGTCCGCAGGACGGTCTCTTTTGGATCTCACCGGCGGCTACGGCGTGGACACGTATTTCTTAAGCGAACATTTTGACCACACCGACTACGTGGAGCAGAACGCCGAACTCTGCCGCATAGCCGAGCACAATTTCCAGAGGCCTACCCCGACCCTCCCTAAAGGGAAGGAGATACATGTGCATAACACCACCGCAGAAGAGTTCTTGAAAGATCATCTATCATCTATCAGCAATCATCTATATGACCTCATCTTCCTCGACCCGGCGCGGCGGGACAGTCATGGAGGCAAGGTCTTTAAGTTAGCCGACTGCACGCCGAACGTCGTCGAACTGCTTCCTGCTCTTCTCTCCCGCTTAACTCCGGACGGTAGGATTCTACTCAAACTCTCTCCGATGATCGACCTCACGCAGGCGCTCAAGGAGTTAGCCCCCTCCGGCTCCCCCATGGAGGGGGAGAGAGGATGGGACATCCACATCGTCGCCGTCAAAAACGAAGTGAAAGAGGTGTTGCTTATGAGTCGATATACCGATGTATCGAAATATCGAGATCTCGAACCAACCATCACTGCCATCGATCTATCAAAAAAGGAACAGGTGTTTACATTCACCAGAGAGGAGGAACAAGCGACGCAGACAAAAATGGTAAATGGTACTTGGTCAAATGGTACTTGGATTTATGAGCCCAACGCCGCCATCCTCAAAGCCGGGGCATATAAGTTAGTAGCGCAACGCTTCGGGCTGCAGAAGTTAGATATCAATACACACCTGTATTGTTCAGAAGAGTTGGTGGCGGATTTCCCGGGTCGCGTATGGAAGGTCAAAGAGCCTACCCCGACCCTTCCTAAAAGGAAGGAGATAAAACAAGCGAACGTCCTCGTTCGCAATTATCCGCTGACGGCAGAGCAGTTAAAAAAGAAGCTGCATCTCCGCGATGGAGGTACAGCCTATGTCATCGGTTGCCGCGTTGCCGGCAAACCCACCGTCTTTCTCGCCGAACGACTCCAATAAACCCTAAATCACAAAACCTAAATCACAAATAATGAAATATATCCATTCCAAAGGCAGACGTGAAGGCGTCTGCTTTTTTCAGGTTCTCGGCGGTGTCGAGTTGTACGCCTTGCGCCTTGGGAGACATCAGTAGGATGCGGTCGGAGAGGGCGAGTGCGAGGTCGAGTTCGTGGGTAGAGATGAGGATGGTCTTACCCTGCTCATGCGCCAACTGCCTAAGCAGCCGCAGCACTAAGATGCGGTGCGGTAAGTCCAGATGGGCGGTGGGTTCGTCCAGAAGGATGATCGGCGTCTGTTGCGCAAGCGCCTTGGCAATCAGTATTCGTTGCTTCTCACCGTCGGAGTGGGCGTTAAAGAAGGAGGTAGCCCCACCCCGACCCTCCCCCTGATGGGAGGGAGCAAAGCCCACCTGCTGCAGCGACTGAGCGATGATTGCTTCGTCTTCGTCGGTCAGGCCGCCGAGAAAAGAGGTGTACGGGTACCGTCCCATCGCCACGACGTCGTGCACGGTGGTGTTCTCCAACGACAGCCGCTCGGTCAATACCAAAGCGATAGCTTTCTGACTTTCGACTTTCGACTTTCGACTTTCGACTTTCGACTCTCCCGCCAACGCCGGTTGCAGACCGGCGAGGGTGCGTAACAAGGTGGATTTGCCGCAGCCGTTGGGACCGAGCATACAGACCATCTCGCCCTCATAGAGCGAGAACGAGAGGTCGTGCTGAACAACCGCCTCTCCGAATGGCCGGCTTGCTCCGGTTCTAAACCGGTAACCGATACTCAGGTTATTCGTAGAAATAGAGACGTTGGACACGGCGGGAGACGGATGTTAGTATTTCGTAAGTGATGGTACCGAGTTTATCGGCTAACTCTTCCAATGGCAGGTGTTCGCCGAAGACCTCTACTATGTCACCCGGCCGTGCGTCCGCGCCGGTGACATCGACCATGGCTTGGTCCATGCAGACGTTTCCTACCACCGGGCACCGTTTGCCGCGCACCCATACTTCGCCGCCGTAGTTAGAGAACCGGCGGTCAAAACCATCGGCATAACCGATAGGGATGACAGCTATCGTGCGGTCTTCGTCCAGCTTCGTATGTCTACCGTAGCCGATGGTCTCACCGGCTTTGACGGTCTTGACGGAGAGAATGGTCGTCTCGAGCGTGCATACGTTCCGCAACTTGGCGCCCGCGAAGGAGAATCCGTAGAGACCTATACCGAGTCGGCACATGTCGAACTGATAGTCCGAGAACCGCTCTATGCCGGCAGAGTTACAGATGTGCTTTAAGATAGACCGCCCTTCGCCTGACAGACCTTTCTTCAGTTCCTCCGCACAATCGTCGAAATAACGGATCTGCGAGAGGGTGAAGTCGTCAAACTGCGGTTCGTCGCTTCCCGCCAGGTGGGAGAATACAGACGCTATGCGGACGGCTTTCTGGTGCGTCAGACGGTCGATGAGCCACGGTAGGTCTTCCTTGTAGAAGCCCAAGCGGTGCATACCGGAGTCGATCTTGATATGTATCGGGTAGTACTCCAATCCTTTCGCTTCGACGGCTGCGATGACGGTCTTAAGCGACTGATGGGAATAGACGTTCGGTTCGAGGTTGTTCTCGAGAATCAGATCCATGGCCGCCACCTCCGGATCCATGATGATGATCGGCAGGGTGATACCTGCGCGGCGCAGTTCCACTCCTTCGTCCGCTACAGCTACCGCGAGGTAATCGACCAACCCGGAAGCCTGCAGCGCTTTGGAGACCTCCACACTGCCGGCACCATAAGCAAAAGCCTTGACCATACAGGTCAGTTTGGTGGTGGGTTTGAGTTTGGAGCGGAAATAACGGACGTTATCCACGAGGGCAGAGAGGTTCACTTTGAGTACCGTCTCGTGCGTCTGATGGAGGATGCGGGTGTTGATGGTCTCTTCGTCGTAGCCCAGCGCCCGCATCACCGCAGCGCACGTGCGGACGTTCTGGTGCGTCGGGTCCTCGATCACTTTCTCGGAGTGAACGAAGAGTTTCATCTTCTCTTCGCGTTTCTGCTCGAGCGACGCGAAGTTCTCGTCGTGCTCGTGGCCGATATAGGTGATCACGCCTATTGTCGGACGGATGATGCGCTCGAGCTTCTCCATCTCCCCGGGCTGACTGATTCCGGCTTCGAAGATCGCCAAAACAGGTCTTTCGACTTTCGACTTTCGACTTTCGACTCCTTCCAGCTGCCACACACTCAGAGGCACGCCGATCTGCGAGTTATAGGACTTAGGCGAACGGATGACGGTGTAGTCGTCTTTGAGCAGCTGGTAGAGCCACTCCTTGACAACAGTCTTGCCGTTGGAACCGGTGATGCCGATGACCGTCCCGTGGAACCCGTCTCGTACATGTGCCGCGAGCGCTTGTAGCGCCGCTACGGCGTCGCCTGTCACGAATGCCTGCACGCCTTTCTCACGAAGTTCGGGTATGTATCTCGCACCATCGTTCGTCGCCGTATGGATGGCGAAGAAGAGGGTCTTCTCGGGTTCGGCACCTAACTGACGACTGTCCGTCAGCAGATGGAGGATCTCCAGTTCGTCATCTCCGGAGACCTCCGCCAGCGAGCCTATGGCTTGTCTTATTTCTTTGAGTTTCATCTTCAAAAAACCTTTGCGACTGCAAAGGTACAACAAAAATTGCACATACGCAAATTTTTCTGCGATTTTTTTGCTTGGCTATCTATTATCCGTAGCGGAGGAACGACGCGGGAAGCAAAAAATCGCTCATTGGCGTATGCACCGCAAGATGCGAACGTAGCTACGGGGGAATTACCGTAGGTAAGGCAGATGTCCGAAGTACTGCTTTTTTTTGAGATATGCAAGGAAAAGGAAAAAAAATATTTCCAGGAGACAAGTCTGCCTATGGTTTGACTATTGCCTCAGTTAGCTTAAAAGCCTCACTCCTTGAGAAAATGTAGTAACGCGTTGGTGATATTTTGTAGAATGCAGGCATGTCATTTACTTTTTCGGTACCTGAAAAAAATCTAACACCAGAAGGTATTTCTTTTCTTCCACCAGTCTTATCCCATATAATAAAGTTCACCTCAGAAAATACAGCATTTTTGTTTTTCTTTTCAATAATAGGCTTGTTGTATATAATTATAGAATAATCATCCAGATTCTCTTGGGGAAGATATGAGAGTTGATTAGCAGCGCGTAGTCTATTATAGTTTTTATCTTCCTCCATTTTAAGCAAATTGAAATTTTCGTCCAAATGTAAATACGACGTATATTTATCATGCAGGGATGTTCCGTCTTCATAATATTCAGACTCGGTCGTTGTGGTAATTAGGTTATAGCAATTATTCACATACTTCCAAACGCTGGCTGCAAAAAGATATGTTTTAAACGGATAAGAAGGCTTCCCGAAGATAAATGGATTTTTTACAGCTCCTATATTCTCTTCCAATTGGAATGAAGACACAATTTTTACTGTTTCTGATGTCATATCAATCTCTTGAACAGATAAGTTTTTTTCTTCGGCCACTAATATGTATACCTTATCATTTTTATAATCCAGGAAGATGCTTTTTTTATTTTGATCAAATTTCATACTCTTATTTAATAACACATTCCCTTCATAATCAACCTCTCGTATCGCCAGATAATAACCTTTATACATCAAATGGATGATTTTGTCAGGCAAGTACTGATCATATTCAATCAATGTACCAAATGCTCTCTCTTCAAAGTCCAACGAGGGTATTACGTCCAACTTCGTTTGATCAAGCGTTTCTCTATCAACGAGCATATATGTACCGCGATTATTAAAAATAATATGGCCTAAAGTATCGACAGCACTATGTTCTCCTCGATAGGTAGTTTTATCCCATGACACCGTTAATGGTTTGCGAACGATAACATTCATGTCTCTATCCAATTTGACAAGTTCACCTTCGTACGCCTCTGGAGTCTTATATGTAACAGGGGTGTTATGTATGTAAATATAGTTATCATCCTGACATATGAGACCAAATTTATTCATAGGCATGGCTTTGACAAAATTCATATGCTCGTCAAAAAGGGCAAGGGCATTATGCTTTTCTCCTTTGTATAATTTCACAAAATGGTTACCCTTCAACTTGCATAGATATGTAGGAGTTAATTTTGCATATTCTTTAGGCAATTCAAGTGTTTTAACAGATAAAGTTTCCTTATCAAGCAAGAAGACTTCCGAAGTAGAATACCCTGGATGTTTCTTCAAGCAAATCAAATAGTTGTCAACCGTGTCAACAATCTGAATGTTTGAAAAATACGTCCATTTGAATCCTTTTGGCATCTTAATTTCAGAAGCTTCGGAAATTGTCCTGAACTCTACTTGCTGTGCAAACAGCACGGTTGTTGCTAAGAAGAGCAACATGAGAAGAAAAAAGTTTCGTTTCATAAGACCTGGGGTTTTGGCATGTTAATATGTATAAACCTTAACGACCGCAAAGGTACTGCTTTTTTTTGAGATATGCAAGGAAAATCGGAGATTTTTAGTACAAACTCTTGCGGAATTGAAAAAAAAGTACTACCTTTGCAGCATATTTGTAATAACAGACAGTAATACTTCCAAACAACAACCGTTATGCGTAAATCTCTCCGCTTATTCGCAGCCCTGCTTCTTGCTCACTGGGCGTGGTGCAACATCCATGGTGCCGTTCCGGCTACTCCTCTTGCGTATTACAGTCCTTCCTCGTCTCTGAACATGACGCGGAGCGGCAACGGAGACCCGAACGACGAGCCGTACACGGTCATCGTGACCGAAGCGGGACGCGAGTGCGTCTATGTGCCGGCCTCCAAGTATCTGTATTTCCGGATCGACAAGACGGTGGTGCCGTCCACGATGGCTACGCTCGTCTTCAAGGTCACTTATCTGGACCGCGGGACGGGTGAGCTGAGAATGCAGTATAATGCCACCAACAACCGCAACTACGAGTCCTGCGTCGTGGGTAAAACGGGTTCGGAGCAGTGGATCACCGTCACGATGGCGGTCACGGACGGATCGCTGCGTAACGCGCAGAACCACGGCGACATACGCTTCAACGAAGGTAACTATATCGCCCGCGTGGAGGTCTATGACGGTACGCTGGATCCGCAGTCCGAGCCGCTCTGTCCGCATGCCGGAGGAAGCGCCTACTCGGAGTTCCGGGGCAAGTCGGTAGCCGGTTATCAGGCTTGGTTCCGCGTCGCAGGCAGGTATGAGTTCTGGCACCACTGGGGCAACGACGCGGTGGCGGCGGACGGCACGCGATGGCCAAGACCCAACAACCATACCTTCGAGATCTACCCGGATGTCTCTATCTACGACGATGCCGACCTTGCCCAAACGGGTTTTGCGGCGCTCGGTAACGGAGAACCGGCAAGGCTCTATAACGGCGCTTCGCCGGCAGTCATCGCCAAGCATTTTCAGTTGATGCAGCAGCACGGTCTCGACGGTGTGGCGGTGCAACGGTTCATCGGTCCGGAGATGCGCACCATCGCCCATAACCCCGCGGCGACGCTCGTCTCTATCCGTCAGCAAGCGGAAGCGAACAACCGCCTCTTTTATATCTGCTACGACATCACTTCGAACGGTCTGGAGTCCGTCTGGGCGGATCTGATACGTTTCGATTGGGTCTATAACATCGAGCAGAACTACGCCCTCACGCAGTCGCCTGCGTACGCCACGGTGGACGGCAAACCGGTGGTGCAGGTCTGGGGAACGGGCTTCACGGATAACCACCCCGGTACGGCGGCAGAGACGATCGCCCTCATCGATTGGTTCAAGAGCCGCGGGTGCTACGTCATCGGCGGTGTGCCGACCTACTGGCGTGAGAACCGCAACGACGCGAAAGGTCCGTCACAGCCGAACCCCGCTAACCAAGAGAGTTTCGAGGAGGTCTATAAGCATTATAACATGCTCTCGCCGTGGCTCGTAGGACGGTTCAGCAACCTTCAGGAGGCGCAGTATTTCTTCAACCTGCAGCGCCAGGACAAGACCTACTGCGATGCGCTCCACATCGACTATATGCCTACCCTCTTCCCGGGTTTCGGTTGGGCTACATGGAACACCGGCGTACCTAATCAGGCACCGCGGCAGGCAGGTACGTTCCTCTGGGCGCAGGCGAAGAACATCCATGAGACGGGGTGTACGAATATGTATTTCTCGATGTTCGACGAGTATGACGAGGGAACGGCATTGCTCTCGGCGGCGACCGACTACACGATGCTGCCCACCGACGCCTATTTCCTCACCACCTCGGCGGACGGACGATGGCTCTCTTCGGACTTCTACCTGCGCCTCGCGGGCGACGCGGCGCGTATGTTAAAAGGAGTCAAGGACACCGCCCTCACTACGCCTCACAGCCTCGGGCCGGTGTTCTACCGCAACAGCTTCGAGAGCCGCACGACGCCGTATAACTACGTCAATCACGTCCCGCAGAACAGCGGCACTTTCCCCATCGACCCGTGCTTCTATCAGCCGCAGGAGATTCTCCGCAGCGGCGTCACGGGAGCCCAATGTGCGATCGTGCCGTCGTCTGCCCGCACCGGCGATTATGCGCTCTCGGTGAGCGGTACTGCCGCAGGGAACGCCGTCTATCAGTACCGTTTTGCCAAGACCACTATCGAGGTCACGGCACCGATGCGTCTGACAGCTTACCGGGGGGCTGCAAGCGGTATAGGGAGTGCCGTTCAGCTCATGCTCACCCTGCGTTCCGGACAGACGATCATCACGGCGGTTGATTCCATAGACGGCTCGTTCGAACGGCTCGTGGCGTATATCCCGCAGTCATTCGCAGGAGATGTTATCGACGGCCTCTCGGTCTATCTCAGTACGCCGGAGGCAGGGGCTTTCTCCGCCGTCATCGACGATCTCCTGATAGAGGAATACGCGCAGCAGGACACCGGCATCGACCCACTCCCCCCTCAGGGGGCTGTGGGGGCGTATAAGTTCCTCCGCAACGGTCAGTTGTTCATCGTTCGCAACAGCCGCATCTATGATGCCCAAGGTCAACTGGTGAAATAACCCCCAAACCAAAAACAGCGACCCCGCAAGGCCGCTGATGTCCCTCCCCTCTCTCCCTCCCCTCCAGGGGGGGGGACCGGGGTAGTGCTTGCCCATTTACGGCTCAATCCCGCGACCATCCCGCGACCATCCCGCGACCATCTCGCGACCATTACGGACATCTACGTCCTGTCCCTTTCGTCCTTCTGTCCCCCCCCTCTCCTCCCCTCCACGGGGTGAAGGGCTTTGCCCGATCAAGCGTCCAGTGGACGGTTGTAGAACAAAACGGGTGGGGCTTTCATTTCGTCCATTCCGCCGGATGTCATCCGGCTGTTTAGGGTGACGGGGTGACACTCTGTCACCCTCTCCCTTACTAGAAACTTCAACTACAATCAAGCAGATTAGTGCATTTTAGGCGAAATAAATCTTCTTGATTTTTTCGCAGATCAAACAGGTGCTTATTATCTTTAGATAATACTGCACCATTTTTGTGTTTTTTTTCTATATTTTCCTTATACTATTTTCGTATATGCGCGGAAAATAGTAATTTTGCAGCGTTCTACGACATAAGAACCGCCAACCGAAACACCAAAACACACAACTTAACCAAATACACAATACATTATGAAACACAATTCACTTATTTCAGCAAATGGGTTGTTTCATTACCCGCTTGCATCAACGACAATCAAGTCAAGTTTTTTAACCGCTATTTTTAAGCCTCTCTTGTTGCTGTTCCTGCTGGTTATGGGAAGTAGTGTTGTGTGGGCGGATTTTGTAACGTATACAGGTTCAGAAGACTTCTATTGGAACTCTCATCAAAAAATAGGAGGAAATCAATGGGGTCATATCATAGCCAACGATGCTAATGTATGGCTTGAATTCAGAAACACTTCTACAAGTGCTACTGCCAACACCGGAAATGGAACACAGGCAGATGGTAATGTTTGGTCAGATTCAGAGCCTTATGGAATCCATACTGCCAAGGTGCCTGCAGGAACGTGGAATCAGGTAACCGTAAAGCGTGGACAACAAGGATCTTGGAGTAACACAGGACAAACGTTTACTTTAGAGACTGGGAAAAACTATATTGGTCCTGGTGACGAAGGCCTAGGTGTATATGGATCGGGTTCTACCCCATCAGGTGATACTTTCCAAGGCGGCGAAGTATTCTACATGAAACAAAACACCATATGCAAAGACGGGAATAGTCATGATTTTCTGAAATACGGGCGTTGTGACTTTAACTTATACGATGAAGGTGGTACTTTCCTTGACAAAGCGCTTTCCGCCCAAGTAATACCCGGCACAGATCCCGTTATGTTAAAGTTTGTAGTACCTGCAGAATATGCAGGCACTGTATGGGGAAAAGTAAAGGTAAAACAATTAGAGACCGGTGGTGCCGGCCATAATGAAACTAACAAAGGAGCCATTCCAAAAGACGGCAAGAATTACCTCATCAATGGAAATACCATGGAATGGGGAACTTATGTTGAGCCCGTACCTTATACCGGCAATCTGTATTTGATTGGTGGTGCTTGTACAGGGCAGAACTGGGGCTTGGGCAATGCTGTGTTATTAGACAATGACGGTCATGGAATATACACCATTACTCGTCAAATAAACGCTGTTACCGGCAATTCCTCGGATGGATTTAAGTTCATACAGAGCAACTCGGGATGGGATGATCAATGGCGGCCAACCCCGGAAAATGCCACAGTTGACCTTAGCGATGAAAGTAAGGCACAAGACGTAGCTCCCGGTCAAACAAATATAGTCATTAAGCATAATCCCGGTAATCCGGATACAAAATGGCATCTGACCACAAGTGGAACTTATACCATTACCATTGATTTGTCTGACAGAGATAATGGTAAGATGAGCATTGAGGCTGCCACCCCTGCAGAACCGGACTATCAACCTTGGTCGGGAGACTCGTACAGGGATTGGTATCTGACGGGAGACTTTACAAATCCTAATGAATTTGATGGGTGGACAATGAATCCATCCGCATATAAGTTTGCAGCCGATGGAGATAACCACCAAAAGGTTTCCATCACTCTGGATCCTAATGATGCAAGTATATTCCATGATAACAGCGGACACAAACTGACCCGTTTCGAGATTATCCGTCAGGGAACGTGGGATGATCCTCGTATCAACAAACCTCAGTTTGATCCAACAACCTCCAATTGCTCTTTGCAGACCGATTGGATACAGCCAGGAAGCAACCGTATGTCGTTGGAGTTAACGGCTAAGAGCGTTATTGAGTTTGATATCTGGCGTTTGGGTACAGCTCCCGGCAGTGCCGACCGCAAGGTTACTGTTACCATCACACCTGTACCGCAGGTAACGGTTACATTCATGGCTAATGGCGAGACATTCGCTACACAGACGTTTGACAAGGGAGGTAAGGCTTCTATCCCTGCCGGCACCCCTGCTCGCAGTGGTCATAACTTTAATGGCTGGAATTGGGATTTCAATACCACCGTTAATGAAAACACGACTATCGATGCTACATGGGTATATAAGGCTATCAGTTCAGTAGTTCTGAACGAGAGCACGCACATGACTTGGGTGGGCAATACAGATTTCAGCCTCACGCCGACCTTGACTCCTTCCGACGCAATAGCCAAGAGTGTAGCATGGAGCAGCAATGCTACAGGCGTGGCAACCGTAAGTGATGGTACTGTACACGCAGTAGCTGCCGGTGAGGCTCGTATCACCTGTACCGTTACTGACCAGTTCGATCAGCAGGTTAGCGCTTATTGCGATGTTACCGTTGCTGCCTGCGAGATGGCGACCGAGAACCTCTACTCCATGACCGTCACCGGCTATAATAGCAAAATTGGTGATAATGCCGATCTCAGCGGTTTATGGAACGAGAATAGTGATAATACTGAGCCAGCAAGCATGACCATCATGCGTTTGGCATTCCAAAAGAAAGATGCCGGACAAACTCTATACGCTTACGATGACAACGGAACCGTCAAGGTAAAAGAAGATGCCAGCGGCAATGATGTACAGTGGATACTGATACCGGTTGGCGAAAACTATACTCCTTCATGGAACGGCGGCAATGCATGTCAGTTGTATTATATCAAGAACGTATCCACCGGCAAATTCATGCACCGCGGTACGCAGGGTCAAGACGGTAGCGGTTTCAATGGTCAGTGGTGGTATAGCGTAACAAATACCAATGCTACCAATGCTGCTACCGATGACTATAAGTGGTTCTTTGTCAATGAGAATGACAATCAACGAGGTGTATATGTAAAGAGTGGAGTTGGAGACAGCAAGCCTAATTCTTATAAGCTGCACTCTTCTAACGAGTTTAACAATTGTACGGATACGTATGCACCAAAACCGATGCTTCCGGTAGGTCGTACTGCTGATATGAACGCGTATGCGAAAGCCTATAAGAATACAAATGATTTCAATTACGACACATACAGTAATCCGAGCTACAAGGCATCACAGATGAATAGTTCGTACTATCGTATGAAGGAGAATGCTACCGTGCGGGCTAATCTCAATGCAGCGCTTGTGAGTGGTGCGGTAATCACCGTGCGCCTCTATGCAGATGCAGCAACATCTGTTAAACTGCAGAAGACCGACGGTACGGAGATTGAGACCATCAACCTCAGTGCAGACGCCGAGCGCGAGTACTCCTACACCGTGGCATCCAACTCGGCGCTGGTAGGCGAGGAGGCTTTCGTCATCAAGGCGACAGACAATCACGCGGGCATCGCGTCTATAGTAGTAACGCGCACGTATGCAATTCGCCTCGCCCAACTCATTGAGGAAACAGAGATTGGCGGGACACTCACCCTCACATGTGACTACGCCACGGACAATGCCGTGATTGACAAAGCCATCACGATCAATGGTGGCAATCATACGATTGGCGATCTGAAGATAGAGCTGTCAGGCGATCTGACACTTGGCAGCGGACTGACAGTACGTGACTTCACCATCTGCGCAAAAGCAGGTAATACATCTATTCCTGCCGCTTCCGGACAGGTGCGCAACGCCAATAACCTCTCCGTCAGCGGCAACGCGTACTTCCTCTATACTGTTGATCCGAGCGGCAAAGTACATTACGGATGGTACGACTTCACCGTTCCGTTCCAAGTTAATGCCGCTTCCGGTATAAAGGGTATTCAGAAGGGCGTACTCAAGGAGAATTTCGCTTACGGTCCCGACTACGCAATCATGGATTACAACGGCGCGAAACAGGCACAAGGACAATATCCGTATAAGAAATTCAGCGGTATCATGCAGCCTAACAAGCTCTACTCTATCACCCTGGACGACGACTATAACTACGACACCCTGCGTATGCAGAAGACCGCCGAAGGCCTGCTGGTAGCCGGCGATGACGTGACACTCGAAGCGCATGACGGAGATGATCTGCACAAGAACTGGAACGGCGTAGGTAACGGTACCCTCCACCACGCGGATGCAGGCATAAGCGGCAACTACGTTCAGGTTTACCAGAGCGGCGCCAAGACCTTCCTGCCCGTTGACAAAAAAGACTACTCATTCGTAGTCGGCACCGCCTTCATGGTACAAGAGACTGGAACCATGACGCTTAACCAAGCTACCCATAGTCTGCTGTTAGCCCCTGCTCGTCAAGCAAGCGCACCGGCTACTGCTATTCAGATAGCGAGCGAAGGACAGCCGTTCAGCGACCAGCTCTTCATCACCGCCAGCGAGACAGGCGGTCAGGCTTACACGCCGGGCACGGATCTCGCCAAAGCAGGAGATCTCGGTTCTGCCAATGTGCCGCAGATATGGACGAACGCATACAATAGTCCGCTCTGCGTACACGAAGCACAACTCATCAACGGCGAGGCGCAATACAACCTCTCGCTCTATGCGCCGGCTGCGGGCTCGTACACCCTGACGAGCCAGAACATCCCGGCAGACTACAGCCTCTACCTCACGCAGAACGGCACGATGCTTACTGAACTGAGCGGAACCTATACGCTCGACCTCAACAAGGGCATCACCACCGAGTATGGTCTGCTCCTCGTAGAGACCTACAAGACGCCGACGGGAATAGAGGAAATCGGCAGCCGGCAATCAGAAATCCGAAAAATCCTCCACAACGGCGTGCTCTATATCCTCCATAACGGCAAGATCTATAATGCACAAGGCGCTAAAGTGAAATAAATTACGAATAACAAAATAACTATTATGAAGATGTATTCAAAACCAGAAGTCGAGACCATTCAGGTACAATCTGAAGATTGCTTTATGGCAAAAGCAGGCTCCGGGGAACACGGAACGACAACACCCGCACCACAAAGGAAATTCTTTTAAGCCGAAACGTATGAGACACCATCTTTTCAAATTTGGCTCAATGGTCGGGTTGGCACTCTTATGCGCCACCCATAGTTGGGCGGATTTCCGCCTCCACAACCCTGTCGGCGCAGACGGATACTACCGCGTCAAATGGGATTGTAATGCCACAGGTCCCAATGGAGAACAGGGCTACTGGGCTGAGAGTAACGATATGGAATACGACGAGACCTTTGTGCTCGCCGTGGATCTGACGGGTACAGGACTGGAGAACTGGGTAAAGAACGCCCAATCCAGAAACGGCGTGAACTATCCCGTGGATAATACCATTGTCAGCCTGAATACCTTCCGCGGCTCCAGAGGTGGAAACGAGTACAAAGACAACCGCGCCCGTTTATGGCATATCCGGGATAATATCTACGGCGCGATGTACAACTTTGCCCAGTTTGAGACCAAAGACGGATGGACAAACGGCACTCCTGCGATGGGCGAGCAGATTAAGATCTATTCCCGTATCTTCCCCTCCGCCACTCTTTTCAGCGACCGGTGCTACCCCATTGTTCCCACCCAGCAGAAAGGAAGTGTCTGGGACTATCGGGATGAATGGTACTGCGCTCAGGATAACCAGCCCCTCTTCGTCTTCGCGCCCTACACGGGCACCAAGACCGGTGCTGATTTCACTACGCAGGAGATGACGCCCGGTACGCATATCTTCTACGACAAGGATCACTACGTAGTAGGCAACGGTTACGCGGCCCCCTGCTCCGTGAACGACGACCAGTGCTGCCCGTTCTTTTACCCCTTGGATCCTGTGACGCAGACGATCCCGGTAGGCACAGACACCACCTTGGTTGCCGAGGAGAAGAGCGGTAACATGACAGGGGTCAGTTACCAGTGGTACCGTTACCAGACCGCTGCAGGCGAAGCTACCGCCGTGCCTTATACCGGCGTAGGCGCACAGACCAAGACCTGCCATCCGGCGACCAACGAGGGAGAGACGGACTATACCTACTACTGCTTCATCACGACCGCCAACTGTCCGGATGGCGTCTATACCACCCGGGCACGGGTGATCGTCGAAAAGCTCTGTCCGGAATACACCATCACCGTTGATGGTGCACCCGTCAGCGGTGCGCAGACCTTCTACCCCGGCGGATGGTACGTCATCGGTTGTACGAGTACCGCGGGGGCGCCGACATCAAAGGTGTTACCCGCCGGCGCGAAAGCGCATTTCGGCCATGACACGCTCTACATACACGCCGATGCCACTACGGCGCCGCTGACGATCGAGTTCCCGACCGCCGAGACGGCGCAGTATGCCGCTTGTTCGGGTATGCTGACGGGACTGATCTCCCAGTGCGGCGAGGATCAGGCGTACGTTCTCAAATGGGACGACAACAAAGGATACGTCATGGATAACAACGGTGTGGTACAGATGTCCACGACCGTCAACGGCAACACCGCCGACCGATGGTTGGCACTGCCTACAGGAGACCCGCAGGTCTTAGGCAAAGATGTTGTGTATCTCTATAACCTTACTACCAACCGCTACCTCTACCACGGCCCCGTACAGGCCACCAACGGAGGAAATATGGACTACGCCGCTGCCATCACTTCGCCTACCGTCACCAACAGCGACGAGTACAAATGGATCTTCTATCAGGGCGACCAGAACCGGATATATATCATGAACCTGTCCGGCTGGACGGGCAACTGGCAACAAGCATTGGTGCTGCATTGCCGCGATTGGGAGTATATGTATTGTCAAGGCAACAACGGTCAATACGACATCCGCGTATGTAACCCGGACATGAAAGTAGGCAAGATGGTCGGTTACGACGTCAGCGGCGAGATGCACACCTCGGTCAATAACCTGACAACCGAGACCGGTACGAGAGTCGTGCTGCCCGCTACCGCCCTCTCATGGAACGGGACAGCGCCGGCCGCTATCGTCAATCTGGTAGCAGGTCAGGACACCACCTTCACCGCCATACGTACGGATAACACCCATTCGGTTAACCGGGTCATCACCTACTCCTCCTCCGATACCGACATCGCTACCGTGGATGCCGCAACCGGACAAGTGACAGCCGGTAACAGCGGTACCGCTACGATAACCGCCAAACTGGAAGACGCAGGCTGTTTCGAAGGCGCGGAGATCAGTTATCAAGTGAAAGTACAGGGTTGCAGTTCGTTCACCTGGTCCATCGACGGCGAGGCAGGGCTGAGCAAACTCATGTACCCGGGCGGATGGTACATGCTGAGTTGTAGCAATGACGACGGAGCGCCTGCCATCACCGTCACCGGCACCGGCGTGACTACCGGCACGGCAACCACCTCCGGCAATACCACCACCGTCAAGGTCACCCTGAACGGCACTGCCGCAGGAGAGATCAGCCTCAAGGCAACGCTGCAGGTAAGCGGCATGGATTGCGAAGACAACCAGACCATCTCCGTGAGCGAGTGTACCGAGACCGCCGCCGAGAGCCGTAAGATAGAGTGGTATAACTACAACGGCTCCACCACCTTCCCGCAATACTGGATTCACGGCGGCGCGTCCGTCTATCTGAGGGATAACAACGGCTACCTCGAAGCCGACATAGAGCACAACGACGGTAACGACCAATGGTATATCATCAAGACCGGCGAGAAATGTCAGGGCGAAGATGTATTCTACCTGCAGAACGTACAAACGATGCGCTACGTCTATCGGGGTTCCCAAACGGGTAACACCGGCGGCGACTGGGAGTACTCGGAAGCCTTACTCTCCGCTACCAACGCCCGGACTGACGCCTATAAATGGATCATCTACACCTATAACAACAAGACCGCCGTGGTCAACGTAGGCGGTTTTACGGGTACGAACTTCACCAACGGCGCCTATATGCTGCACGTGCGTAACTGGGAGGCTTCGGGTTTGTTCTCGAACCCGAATATCCCGTCGCCACGCATGGTGTGCGGCAAGATGGCGGGTCAGGACGGCAGCCCCGTCTTCTACTACAAGGGCTACACCACCACCGTACCTGTCACTCAGTTCCAGACGCAGATCGCATGGAAAGACTCCGTGCCGGATGCCGTCAAGGAGGTGAAAGCCGGCGGTGTCTATACCTACGCTATCGAGCGCACGGATGCCATTCACTCCATCAACGACCAGATCACCTACTCCTCCTCCGACCCCTCTTTCGCTACGGTGGACGCAACCGGCAAAGTGACCATCGTCGGTACAGAAGGTACTGCTACCATCAAAGCGTACCTCAGCGACGTAGGATGCTTCAAGGGCGATACACTCTCGTATGAGGTGTTCTACTACGGATGCGAGCAATCGATTACTACTCACACGGATTATATTCTTCCTAAGCAGCCCAAGACGACGGAAGACTGCTCGTACATCGTCCTCTGGGACTGCGCGAATGATACCTGGGCATCTGACAACACGATGGAATGGGGCGAGACCTTTGTCTTTGCCGTCAACCTCGCCGGAACGGCGCTGGGCGATTGGGCGATGAAGCCTGCCAGCGACCCGGCTCTGGAGCGCTCGATTGCTTTCGACCGCTTCCGCGTGAAGAACGACGAAGGCACGCAGTTCCACCTCGACGCTTCGCGTCTGTGGCACATCCGCGACACCATCTTCGGTGCCGAGTTCAACTTCTCGCAGATCCCCTACACCAACGGTTCGTTCTACACGCCTGCCATGGGTGAGCAGACGGAGATCGCCGCCCGCCTCTTCGGTCAAGAGACCGCCAAGGGTGCGGAGTGCGGCGCGGCAGGTCCGTCGAAGGCATGCAACTGGTGGCAATGGTCGAACGAAGGATCGCTGCAGAGCCAGTTTACCGGCGAATGGTTATCCGGTTCGTATGTATCCAACAACGACCGGTACCTCTTCCGTTTTGCGCCCTATACGGGCAAGTCCGATCCGGTGATCAAGCCGGCGGACGATGATCCGCGTGACCAGTGGTACGACAACCATTATTTCACGAGCATCAACGGTTATCGCTCGCCTTGTCCGAAAGCCTGGCCGAGCGACCAAAGTCTGAGTGCCTCCGCTACCTCCATCTGCTTGGAGAAAGAGGAGACTGCAAGCATACAGTTGTCCGGCAGCGAAAGCGGATGGAGTTACGTCCTGTATCAGGACGGCAGTGAAGTCAGCGGCGCTACGCAAGCAGGTAACGGATTTTCGCTCTCATGGGACGAGTTAGGCGTAGGCGAATATACGATTCTTGCCTCAGCGACCGACGAGAAGGCGCAACACTCCGACTGGATGGGAGACTGCTCCAAGACGCAGAAGATCATCATCACCGCCGCCGTTGACTGCGTAGAGCCGGAGGTTTGCGAGGATGTGATCTACCGCAAGTGGGACGACCTCCTGTTTGTCAATAACGGCGATCACCGCTTTACCGGCTATCAGTGGTACTGCAATGATGCCGCCCTCGAAGGCGAGACCAGACAGTTCCTGCACACCGACGGAGTAGTGCTCAGCGGTGACGGCAAGACGTACTACTGCGTCATGACCTTGGCGGACGGCACGACCGCTAAAGCCTGCGCGAACCTCTTTGACGCCTTCCCCGCGAGTGTGGAGAGCAACCAACGGCAAGAAGCACCGCAAGTAATCAAGTATATCTATAACGGCAGATTATATATCCGTCATGGAGAAAAAACCTATAATGGGCAAGGAGCATGCGTAACCGGATTCTGATTATATTTCTCTTAGCGGGACTATCCCTACCCCTCCGGGCAGAGATGCATTCCGCTATGGAGATCTCCGTCGGCGGAGGATGGAGCACTCTGGGATACAAGGTGCAACCCACCCAGGCAGACGTGACTGGCACCAACAAAGGCAGCTGGGGCGCACAGGTGCATGTAGGCTACGCCCTCTTCTTCACGCAGAATGTCGGCTTGGGCGTAGGTGCTAATTTTGCACACTACGGGGCGAATGCGTCGCTCTCAGGTACGGCGCGGTGGGAAGACGTCACCGACACCGAAGGCGAGCCGTACAACCACTTGACGCTCATCCACTCGCTGAAGGACAAGCAGGATGTTTATCTGGTAGAGATACCGCTGACGTTGTATCTGGATTTCCCGCTCTCGGACTATCTGCATTTCGATATCGAGGTCGGAGCCAAGTATGGTATTCCCGTACTGAAGAACGCTTCATTCCAAGCCGATATAGAGCACCAGGGCGACTACGGTATCTGGGGGCTGAACTTATACGACGTTTCCGACCACGGTTTCTACCGAGAGAGGGAGTTTCACGGCGACTATTCGGTTTCCGTCAAGAACCAGATTTCCCTCTTCCTCAAACTCGGTTTGGCTTATGAGATCAGCCGGAACGTGCAGCTCTTCGCCAATATCTACGGCGACTACGGATTTATGGACGCCGTGAAAAGCGGAGAGGCGGAACTCGGTTTCCAAAACGACCGCCCGGGAATGGCTTCGATGCACTCGTTCATGCCCGAATACAACGGCCTTACTGCTACCAACAACATCTCTTCTAAATCGCATCCTGCCCAGGTAGGATTGGAGCTGGGAGTCCGGTTTGTGCTCCCGCATAGAAAAACATATTTTTGTCGATGCATGCGTTATCAATAATTATGAAACGGTTTACACTCATCACGTTGGCGCTCTTCTTTCTCGTTCCAACATCTGTCTTCGCTGCTAAAAACACATTCAGCAAGCGATACAAGAACAAGCCGGTCAAAGAAGTTCTGGCGGATCTCAAAGATGCTACCGGTACACGCGTCAGCTACAAGCGGAAGGAGGTGAATAACACCCGCCGCGTCACGGTGACGTTCCATAACGCGACCCCGGAAGAGGTGCTCAACGAGCTCTTTGACTGCGAGTACTCCATTTCCAAAAAGGGCAAGAAGGGCAACTCGTATGTCATCACGAAGCGGATCCTGCTACAGGCCGACACCCTCGTTAGTTCTACCCCCGTAGATACTGTTTCCGCAGGCAAACGGATCAAGATGCAGGTGGAGCAGCCCGACCGCGGCATGACGTTACTGTACCGCGAGGAGAGACTGATGGTCAACTACCGCGACTCGATCTTGCATACGAAGGAGCGCATTGACCGTCCCCAGGTGGAGAAACAGGTCACCAAGGAAGAGGTTCCGGCGGATAAGGGTTCGTCGCTGCAGTTCTACCTCGGCGGCGCGTATTCGTCGATGGGTTACAGCCTCAAGGACGGCAAGAACCTTGGTCATATAGGCGGCGAAGTGAGCGTAAGATACGCCTATTTCTTCACGCCCGAATGGGGCTTGGGTATCGGCGTGGATTTTACGACCTACGGTTCGCGGGGAAAACTGAATACGACACTCCAATGGGACGGTCAGGCGGACTCCGACGGAGAGAGGTATAACCACCGTGCCGCCACGCACGACTGGAAGGAAGACCAGCGCACGTACATGCTCTCTATACCGCTGAGTGTACAGTACCAACACCGGTTTAATGACAAGGTGGGTATCTTTGCCGCTTTGGGCGGTTTTGTAGGCCTGCCTTTGATATCGAACTACCGCCTCGTGTCCGGCGCCGTGGAGCACCGCGGAGAGTATCCGCAGTGGGGGCTCGAACTCTACGGCCTCAACAACCATGATTTCTATACGGAGCATATCGGCGAAGCGTTCTCCAAAGAGGCGCATCAACTCTCCCTCAAGCAGATTGCCGCGGGCGTCAAACTGGATCTGGGTGTACTTATCCCGATGAATGAGAAGATAGATCTCTTTGCAGGCGTGTACGGCTCGGTCGTATGCAATGACCTGCAGACGGAGCAACATGCCTTAGGCTGGCAGCAAGCAGGTTACGACGACTACCGGAAGCATGCCTTCATGCCCGAATACCAAGGTCTCGCCAACTCCACATACACCAATGCCATCCGTCCGTGGGAAGCAGGTATCAAGGTCGGTATTCATTTCCGTCCTGAGAAGAAAGCACCGAAGCCCGTCATGGGTTCCGGGTGCCTCATCGTCCTTGACACCACCTACTACACGAAGCACCACGCGGATACAATCGTGCTGGCGTCCGTAGATACCATCGTGAGCCTCAAGAAGACCTTGGAGAAATCCGTCATCTGGTTCAACGTCAACGACTACAAGCACCCGCGCCTGGAGCCTGCGGACATTATCGAACAAGTAGCGGAGATACTCAAGTCCAATCCGTCCCAGCGCGTGTACATCAACGGTCACGCGAGTGAGGAAGGCAACAAACGTACCAACCAGGTCCTCTCTAACCGCCGCGCGGAGACGATCGCGAATATGCTGAAGGCTTTGGGCGTTCCTGCCAAGCAACTCGTCGTACACGGTTACAGCGCCGATATACAATACCAAGGTACCAGCACGACGCGTACGCAGCGCGAGCTCAACCGACGCGTAGAGATCATTCCTATTAACGACTAACTGCAGCGATTATGTTCACACTACTGACTATACTGTCCCTCTGTCTGGATTCGACCCTGACACTGTGCTCCCCTGCGATGGACGACTCGCTCTTTTACGTATGGAGTAACGGAGCGCAGACAAGTTGTATCACGCTTACCGGCACCACGGTAGGCGAGGCAACCTATACGTGCGAGGCGCGGACGAAGACGTTCATGACGACCGATAACCTGATGGCGAACGGTGATTTCGAGAATTATACCGACTACCATCAGCAACCTACGGGCTATACCTCCGACTACGAGTACCTGCCGTTCGACCCCTACGGTACGGATCTGTACGACAAGCCGCAGTACCAAGGCAAATCCGGCGTCTATCTGCTCTCCAACAACGCCAAGCATACCTGGCGCGATTATGCGAACGTCGGTGCCCATTCCGGTAATTTCTTCGCGATGTTCGACGCCGCGCAATCCGGGTATGCATGGAAAGCCAGCACCCCGGAAAACCCGGGACTTCAGGTCATGGAAGGCGGGCTGTACGTCTTCTCCTACTGGGCAGCGGACCTCAATGAAGCCTCCCAACGCGCGCATCCCGCGCAACTGCAGTTCACCATCCGCTATAAGATGCCGGACGGGACAATGAAGAAAGAGTCGTTAGGAGAAGTGATGACCCTGGGTAAAGATAACAACTGGCATTACTCCCAGACCTTCTGGACATCGCCCGTGACCAGCGACTCTATCGAGATCGGCGTGGAGGATCTGAATGATTACTACGGCGTGGGGAACGATTTCGGACTGGATGATATCATCTTCCAGATGGTGACCTTGGAGGGCAGCAAAGAAGTTGCCTCAGAGACTTTTCAGGTCATTACGGAGGACTGCACGCCGTGTCAGGATTTTGTGTATCGCAAGTGGAACGACGTGCTGTTTGCGGACAATAAGGACGGGCTGTTCGTGAGTTATCAGTGGTACGCTGACAGCATCGCTATCAGCGGTGCTACGGAGCAGTTCTACCGGCTGACGGACACCCTTACGCCGCATCTGTACTATGTAGAGGCGACGATGACGAACGGAAGGGTGCGTACGAGCTGCGTGCAGCTCTTCGAGCAGTTTGCCCCCAGTGCGCCTCAGCACCCCGCACAAAGCGCACGGCTCATCCTCCGCGACGGACAACTCTACATAAAAACCGAAGATGCCTTGTATGACATCTTCGGTAGAAGATCAACTAGTACCCTAGTACCCTAGTATCCTAGTACCCTAGTATCCTAGTACCCTAGTTCTTCTCGAGCCGTATCGCGCATCCACCTCCGGAAGCGAGGTGGATTTTTATTTCCTCTCCGGCGTGTACCGTCCGTTTCTCGATCGTAGTAGCGTAAGGGTTGGTCCGCCAGTCCGCGTCCGGTGCGTCGGCATAGATGGTCGCCGTCCATTCGCCTTCGCTGAGGAAAGAGAGGGGGATGGTTATCTCACGGGGTTCCTCGTCTGTCACTGCGCCGAGGTACCAGTCCTCCGAATGGCGGTCCTGCCGCGCCATGACGACGTACTGCCCTATCCTACCGTCCAAGAGGCGGGACTGCGCCCAGTCGCAAGGCACATCGCGGATGAACTGAAACTCCGCGGGGTGCTTCTCGTAGTTCTCTATCTTGTCGCACGCCATCTGCAGCGGGCTGTAGAGAACGACGAAGAGCGCGAGTTGGTTGCAGAGCGTGGAGTGGACGCGTGTGCCGGGGATGATCGGGTTCTCAAAGGCAAAGACGCCCGGCGTATAGTCCGCCGGACCTGCCATCATACGGGTAAAAGGCAGCGTGCAGACATGCGAGCAGGGCGATCCGCCGTCCTGCCCCCAGGCGTTCCACTCCTGACCGCGGATCCCCTCCTGCGTCATGAGGTTCGGGTAGGTACGTTGCAAACCCGAGGGCATCGCCGGCTCGTGGTTATCGATACAGATATGGTATTTCGCCGCGGTCTCAATGACCTTGCGGTAGTGACGGATAACGGGTTGCGAGCGGTTGAACTGATAGCCGTCGCGGGTACGGATGAGCGGAGAGACATAGCCGGTCTTCACCGCCGGCATGCCGTGCTCCTGCATGAACCGGTAAGCGGTATCCAGATCCGCCTCGTACTCGTCGGCGCGGCCGGAGGTCTCATGATGGCAGATGATAGCAACTCCTAACTCTTTGGCGTAGGCGCTGAGAGCATCCACGTCGTAGTCGGGATACGGGGTGACGAATGAGAAGCGGTCGTCATTGATTCCTTCGTAGCCTTCCCAACCGGTGTTCCATCCCTCGGCAAGGACACCGCCGAAACCGTTCTCGGCGGCGAACTTCAGATACCGACGCATGTTCTCCGTCGTAGCGCCGTGACGGTCGGTCTTGCTCCATGTCCATTCGCGCAGGTGCATGGACCACCAGATGCCGAGGAACTTCATGGGTTGGATCCACGAGGTGTCCTCGATCTTACAGGGCTCGTTGAGGTTGAGCATGATACGCGAGGCCATGAGTTCGGGCAAGGTACGCGTGAGGATCATGAACCGCCAAGGCGTCACGAACGGCGCCGTCACATAAGCCTTGTCCTCCAGCGCCTTACCGTCCTTCATCCAAGGGGTGAGGTAGGTAGAGAGCTGAAAGTCGAAAGTCGAAAGTCGAAAGAAGTTCTGACAGGGGTAGTCGGTGACGGCAGCCTCATGGAGGAAAGCGTACATGCCGTTTGCCATCTCCAGCGTGATGGGGGAACACATGGTGTCTTTCTCATGCAGGGGTGCTTTGGTATAAAGTCCCTCGTAGTACTCCGTGCGCCAAGGGATAGACCATACTTGCGGTTCGGATGCAAAGTGATATCCCGTCTGCTCATCGAGGATGGTGAGGTCTGACTTCTGAATGCTGAATGCTGATGGCTGATCCGGGAACTCATAGCGGAAGGCAAAGCCGTCATTGAAGAGGCGGAAGACGATATCCATACGGATCTTCTGAGCCGCAAGGCAGACTCTCATCTCGTTATGCTGATCGCGGATGAAGCGTTCTTCCCCCCAGACGGTCTCCCAGGTAGTATCCGCAGCATCGTAAGAGACGGACTCCACGGACCAATGCAGGTTGCGCAGGGTATCCTCCCCTGCTTTCATCACCAGTCCCATGGGGGAAGGCAGGAGGATGTCCTCACCGTTACAGGAAAGGGAGTAGGTCGGTTGGCCCTCACGGAGTTGGAAATCGAGGGTGAGCGATCCGTCGGGGGAAGAGACCGTATAATCACGCGGCTGCGTACACGCCATCAGGACGAGACACACCAAGCAAATCAGAATCTTTTTCATATTCTATCAACTATCAACTATCAACTATCAACTATCAACTATCAACTATCAACTATCAACTATCAACTATCAACTATCAACTATCAACTATCA
>OCVV011351629.1_pt1 | contig 96984 bp, 80 predicted proteins | sample 1539721 | NCBI WGS metagenome assembly OCVV01 (sample SAMN02144230, study PRJEB22623) | gut metagenome | biome: sheep rumen | host: Ovis aries | place: New Zealand
TTCAGCGCTCGTCGATTTCAATAATGTGTTCCGCATGTTGGGGCAGGCTGGTGAGCCTGGCTGCGATGGATTCGGGCACGATGTAATAGGAGCCGATTTCCTCCAGGGGAACCCAGAGGAGCTCCTCGGCGACGCCGCGGGCGGTGACGGAATGGCACTCTAGGTTTTCCAGGGCAGGGCTGTCTTTCATGAGGTAGTAGGCGCCCAGTTCATGGATGTGGGTCCCGGTGACCTTTCCGTCAAAAAACTGTTCCTGGAAAAAAAGGAAGCGGTCGATCTGCAGGTCGACGCCGATTTCCTCCCGGACCTCACGGACAACAGTCTCCTCGGTGGTCTCGTTGAAATGGACTCTCCCGCCAACGGTGTAATAATAGGGCTCCTCCTCGTTGTGCATGAGGAGAAGCTTGCCGTCGTGGATGATGATGGCTCCGACGCGGTAGTTGAAGGTGCCCTGTTTCATGCGGAAGGTCAGGTCGGTGCTGTCGGAAGCGTTATTGTATTCAAAATTGAGTTTGTCGTAAGTCCTGCCGCCGACTTGAAGGCCTCCTGTTTCAGTGGACATGAGGCGCATGCCGGCCTTCTCCATGGCCTTCCGTGAGCCGATGTTGGGGGCGGCGCACCAGGCTTTGATGCGGGGGATTTTTTCCTCCCGGGTCAGGTAGTCTAGAACTGCCTTGAGGGACTCGGCGGCTATGCCCTGTCCCCACAGGTCGGGGCGGACGCTGAGGCCCACCTCTGCGGTGCCGGCCTGAGGGTCATAGTCATAGGCCCCGATCGTGCCCGCAAAGACGGGGGCGGGGTCTTTTTTCAGTTCAATGGCCCAGCCGTAGAAGGATGTTTTTTCGTAGGAATCTATAAATTCGCGCACGGAGGATTCCGCCATTTCCAATGTCGCATAGGGATTCCATCCGGAGTATTCAAACATTTTTTCATCGGTTCCAAAGTATTGATGGAGGGGAGCCGCATCTTCCATCCGGTAGCGGCGCAGGCGCAGGCGCGCGGTTTCCAGTTCCCTGGTGCCTTTCATTCTTTTTTCCTTTCGGGTAGGTAGGGTCTTTGGGGTAAGCAGGGTATTCAATGCTGCAGGTCTGTCAGAGCCGTATGATGGGCGTTGCTGTATGCCTGCAAATGAGGTTGACGGGCGTCTCAGGCGTGGAGGAGGGAGGCGGGATTGCCCTGCAGGATGGAGTCCAGGTAGGCGCGGTCATAGTGGTGGAGCATATAGTCGACGCCGGGTGTGTAGGCGGGGGGTCTGTGTCCCATGCCGTGGGAATCGGACCCGATGAAGTCGACGAGGCGGTTTTCCAGGAGGGACCGGGCGCGTTTGCGGATGCGGTCGTAGTTCTCCTGTTTGACGCTGTAGACATTCATCTGGATCAGGAAGCCCTCTCCGTGCAGTTCGCGGGCGGATTCCAGGTCAAAGTTGTGGTAGCGCTCGGCGTGGGCGATGATGGGCAGGTAGCCTGCTTGCTGCAGGCGGCGGAGACAGTAGAAAAAGGCTCTTTTTGATGCGTTGGGGAAAAATTCCGCCAGTACGTAGCGGGTCCCGTTCATGGTCGGATAGGTGCCGTTGCCCAGAAGCTTGATGATCATGTTCATATCGCTCTCGAAACAGAGGATCTCTGCGCCCAGGCCCAGCCTGACGGGGATCTGCCGTTCCTGAATGGCCGACTGAAGGTGGGCAAACTCCCTGCGGACTTCTTCAAATCCGTAGTCAAAGGCGCTGTTGTGGGGGGTCGCGATCACGGATGTCACGCCCTGCATCTGCGCGGTCTGCAGCATGCGCAGGGAATCTTCAATATTCTCCGCTCCGTCATCAACATCCGGAATAACATGAATATGAATGTCAACCATCTTTCCAATCTCCTGCCTGATAACAATGTCTTTTTTCCATGCAGATGCCTTCCTGAAAGGGTCTGCAGCAGCTCAATATTTTTTCTTATGCATGTTCAGGGCATAGCCTGCGCCTGCACCGACGAGTCCGCCGATAATGTGGGACAGGTTGGAAATGTTGTCTCTGACAAAAAGGCCTTCCGCGACCTGCTGTCCGATGAAGACCGCCGCCACTAGAATGAAGGTGAGCGGAATCTCGCCCTGTCTGAAATTCGCGAAGGAGGTCAGCAGGATAAAGGCGAAGACCACGCCGCTGGCGCCGCACAGGGCGCTGGCCGGGAACAGGACGAAATTGATGATCCCGGTGATCAGGGCTGTCACGACGATGACCTTGAGGACCTTGTCGGAGCCGTATTTTTCCTCCAGCATGGGACCCAGCAGCAGGATGTAGGCCATATTTCCCACATAGTGGTCCCAGCCGCTGTGGCCCAGAACGTGTGTGAAGAGGCGCAGGTAGGTCAGCGGCGACAGCAGCGATGACCGATAGGTCATGAACAGGAGCTGGGTGCTGGCCCCGCCGGTCACCATGCCAAGGAGCAGCACCAGGCAGGCCAGGAAGACAAATCCCAGCGTTACCGGCGCGTTAAATGTGATTTTCAGCTTAAAATTCTTCATGTTTTTCTAGTATGTATGCCGCTCTGCGGGCAGGACACCGGGCGATGAGAATGACGAGTCTTCGAGAGTCTGAGTCTCCGGGGACGGATATGATGAGTCTCCGGGGACGGTTCTCTCTGACTCATTTTCCGAAGAAAATGAGTCAAGGAAGAACCGTCCCCTGCGACTCATCAGAACCTTCCTCTGCGCTCATCAAAGCTGTCCCTTGTGACTCCTCAGAACCATTCCTTTTGACAACTTTTGACAACTTTGTCGCTGTCAGGGGAGGACATGCCTTTGGTGTCAAAGGAACCGTCCCCGTGACAACTGTTGTCAAAGGAACCGTCCCCGTGACAGCTTTTGGAGCAGGCGCTGGCGGGGAATGCCGCACTTTGCCATGTATTGGTCTGCCTTGCGGATGACTTCGGGGGACAGGACGTGGTCCGGCCAGTGGGCGTCGGAGCCATAGATCACGGTGTTTCCTTCCTGGGCGGCTATTGTCCAGAAGGCGTCGCAGGGGTAATTGCGGTCCTGGCGGACACCCAGGAGGTTGAGTTCCAGGGGGATATCCTTTTCTTTGCAGTAGCGGCACAGCTTGCGCATCTCCTGCTGGTAGAGGGCGGGGTCGCCGCTGTGATTAATGAGGTCTGGATGGGCGAAGTAGATGAATTTGCCGGTCTCCAGGGCCTCCCTGCACTGGCTGCAGTAGAGGAGCAGGTCCTCGTCACTGTGTCCGGGCTTTCCGTTGTAGCGGTCGCCCTCGTATTCGTTGTGGATGTAGTGCTGGCCCAGCAGGAGGTATTCGATGGGGTAGGGCTCCAGAAGCCGCAGGAGTCTCTCCCAGATCTGCGGATAGTATTCAACCTCCAGTCCCAGGAGGATCTCGATGTCATCGCGATACTCGTCGCGGAGTCTCAGGACGGTGTCCACGTAGTCCTCCAGCTGGGAGGGCAGCATCTTGTCAGGGCCGACATAACCATTGGGGAAGCATTGGGGGGTGTGGTCCGAAAAACCCAGGATCTGCAGGCCCGCCTCGATCGCGTTCTCGATATACTGTTTTTCAACCCCGTAGGCGTGGTTGCAGCGCCAGGTGTGGGTGTGGTAATTGGCGATCATGTTTTACAGCTCCAGAAGGAATTCCTTTTTGTTGTAGGGTCTGTAGTGGCCGTCCACAATGGTCTTTGCGTCAAAACGGCTGACCTTTTCTTTGAACCGGTCCATCTTGTCAAAATCCATGTACCAGGAGGGAAATTCGCCCAGCTGGGCGTCTCCGACAAAAAGTACTCGGTCCTGCGGCACGTATACGAGAAGGGCATCCTCGGTGTGGGGCGATTCTGTATAGCAGAGTTCCACCCTGATGCCGCCCAGGTCGATGGTCCTGTCCCCCTGCAGTTCTTCGTCCGCAGGGACGACTTTGAGGGGGACGCCGCCCGAATATTCCCGGATGATACAGGGGTCGCTCTTGAGAAATCTCCTGCCGTATCCGGGGTCTTTGTCCAGGCGCTCTGCGATTTCCCGCAGGTGCAGGTTGGTCTCGGGACGGGCCAGGGTCCGGCCGTGTACTGCGTGCATGCCGTAGGTGTGGTCCCAGTGCCAGTGGGTAATCACGGTCAGGTCCGGCAGGGGCAGGCCTTCCCGGTCCAGAGCTTCATAAAAATCTTCGACGTGGGAGGAGGAATGCCCCGCATCTATGGCGAGCGCCATCTTTTCTCCGCGCACATAGCCCAGATTAGGGCGGTCCCTGAAGGGCTCCTGGGGGAGGATCCATGTATTTGCGCCGAGCTGCTGCAGCTGGTTTTTCCTGGGCATTTTGATACCTCCGAAACCTCCTGAAAAAACAGGATTTATAAATCATTAGCGGGATTGATTGATATAAAACGGGATTGATCGATCATTATCGGGATTATTCTTTATTTAGCGGCATTGGCCCTTTTGGGCATTGTGGCGTTCAGCCAGGTATCGGTATTTGCCACAGGGCTCATCATGACTCTTCCGGTCCCCCGGTAGACGTTGACGAGGCCTTCTCCGCTCACGGCGGAGCCAAGCAGGGTCTTGGTGGATTTTTCTACGGTAAACTGGAGGTTGGAGGACCAGCAGACCGCCATATCGCCGTCGATCTTGATCTCGTCGTTTTCGAGGTCGACCACGATCAGTTCCTCTTCAGGAACGTTGCTCTCGAGAGCGGCAACGCCCTGTCCGGACAGGCTCAGGTTGAAGAGTCCTTCGTTACCCAGAACAGCGGAGGAAATATTAATCAAACTCCTCCCCGCCAATTTTCGCTTTGCGGCTTTATGTTTTGAATTTATTTTTTGTATTTACTAATTAGTTTTTTTATTCGTCTTTGTTTTTTGCTCTTTACTCAGAAGATTTGACCTTTTCCTAATTCACTGATCCAGGAGCCTTTGCAGGAGCTGTTCGCGGTGGTTGATAAAGGCGGACATCACCTGGTAGCTGTCCGTGTCCTCGTATTCGCAGGGGTGGATGGGGCCGTCGTCGAAGCTCAGGATCTGCGCGCCCGGAAGGGCCAGCAGGATGGGCGAATGGGTCGCGATGATGAACTGGGCGCCGCCTGCAGCGCAGCGGTTGATCTCCATGAGGAGGGTCAGCTGGCGCTGGGGCGAGAGGGCTGCCTCCGGTTCGTCGAGCAGGTAGAAGCCGTCGGGGCGGAAGCTGTTCTGCACCAGCTGCAGAAAGCTCTCCCCGTGGGATTTTTCATGGTAGTGCTGGGGAATCCCCCCGGGGCCGCGACTGTATTCGTCTTCTTTTGTCGCTGCATTGTAGAAACTCTCTGCACGCAAAAAATATCCCCACCCCGCTCTGCGGACGCCGCGCGTAAGCCGGACGGCGTCACACAGTTCTGAATGCGAATCGTATGTAGAAAAATTATAATTTCTGGTACCTCCCTCGGGGTTGAAGCCGTAAGCGACCGCAACGGCCTCCAGCAGCGTCGATTTGCCGCTGCCGTTTTCCCCCACAAAAAAGGTGACAGGATTCGTCAGCGGGATCTGCTCCACTTCGCGGATCGCATCAATACCGCGCAGATAACTGTCCTGTTCGATCTGATCCCAATTGATGCGGATTTGCTGTAAGAACAGTGAATTCATGATGCTTCAGGTATCAGTTTTCATCCGTCTGCGCAGGCACGATCTTGAGTGTATACCCCATGGGCTCCAAGATTTTCAGGATACTGCTGAGCTGGGGTGAGTGAACGGATTTCTCCATGCGCGCGATGACCGGCTGTTTGACTTTACAGAGACGGCCGAGCTGTGCCTGTGAAAGTCCCTGCTCTTCACGGATCCGCACCATGTCTTTAATGATCGTCTTCTCCCGTTCAACCAGCAGCTCTTCGAGCTCTGTTATGGTAAGTTCTTCTCTCATTTCTGTCCATGTTGTCATACGTGTTTCTCCTTGTTGTCCCATACATTTTCGTGCGGCCGTCCGGCCGTCGTTCTCATTACGATTTTCCGTATGATTTAAAGAATGTACTTGATACAAGTTTTCATGAAGCACATTCGGATTATCTCCCCTCTCACCAGGGGTTATGATGGCCGGAAGCAGTATTTTCCGGATCATCTGGATAAAATATCTTCTATATATATCATATCAAAATAAGTATGGAATCTCAATCTTTTTTGTGCATTTGGCAAAAATATTATAGTCGCATTCTATGGAGAAACTGTACATTCGACCGGTAAATATTATTTGTTATTTTCTGCAAAAATCCCCGGGCGGCGGTGCTTTCTCTGCACCGCTTTCAACCGGGGCCGCGCTAGTGGACTTTGCGCTTTGCTCATCGAGGGCGGCAGGGACTCTGCACTGCCTTCAACTGGGACTGCGATGGTGGACTTTGCGTTTTGCTCATCGCGGGTGGCAGGGAATTCTCTGCCGCCGCCCTCCACCGGGACTGCGATAAGCGGCTTACAGCAGGCGGCGGCAGGGGCTCTGCACCGTCCTGATCGGGACAGTAATCAGTTGCTTACCGCAGGCGGCAGTGAGCCTGCAGTTCCCGGACAGCCAGATACATGTGAAGGAGCGGAACCCCGCCGGGAACCTTGTCTGTAAAATAGTGGTGGAGCAGGACATATGTCTCCTCGTCCCTCTCATGTCTGCAGGTTCGGCCGTACAGGAAGACACAGACCGACAGTGGCCTGCCGGAAAACAGCCTTCGCGCGGTCTTTTTTTGCTTTCGGGCAGCCGGACCAGCCCGGCAGAAGCTGCGCCCTGCGGACCTCCTCTCTTTCTGCCCCTCCGGTACTGTTTCAAAACCGCTGATACAGTGCATGTAGATCCCACCCCCGGGATACCTGCACACTGCTTTGTCGCCGTCGGAGCCGTTTTCCGCAAGGTAGTCCAAAAATGCCGCCACTTTGTAATAATCTTCTCTGTGGGCAGCATGCAGCATATGTAAAAAATCACCCAGATCGCTTTTTCCGTTTTTGTCTTCATAAAACTCTATGGTATACATACGTGCTCCTTTCCGGAGAATGCTCTTTGTAAATTTTCGTTCTTGCCACACAGGATAGCAGAACGCAAGTACAAAAATACTCCCCATACAGTCGAACGCGCGTACAGCAGGCTCTTTTTTTAAAGAGCAGGGAGAAAAGCAGGGAAAAACTGTTTTCCGGGGGAAAAAAATTGATAACCGAAGTCAGACGAGTTTTTCGTAAAACAGAGCAGGGCGATTTCCCGAGGCAATTATTGGTATGGTATAATTTCCTGAAGCGTTCATCGGCAAAATTTTCCAGGGCAATTATTGGCAAATTTTCCCGAAGCAATCATTGGGAAAAATCGTTCATAAAAAAATCACACTAATGTGACAGTACTGTGACTTTAAAAGAGCTATAATGGTCGCATAAGAAATCAAACAAAGCAGTCGGACGCGGCAAAGTGATGCAGGCATGCTGCTGCCGGAATGGTTTCAATATTCCGGGGCTTTCACAAGAGCCCGGAAGAATCCCTAAAGGTTGAGTAGATCGAGTTCAAATTGAGTAGATTGAATTCAAATTGAGTAGATTGAATTCAAATTGAGTAGATCGAATCCAAGTTGAATAGATCGAATTCGAATATGGTTTATAAGGAGAATAGAATCATGAAAGATAGAATGATCGATGAGAAGCTGAATGAGAAGCTGAATGAAGAGAATCTTGAAGAGGTCGCCGGCGGATTTAACACCCAGCACCTCCATGTCGGCGGATACGCAGACAGCCCCGCTGCCATGCATGCCGTTATGACCGATGATACTAATTTTAAAAATGTGAGCCCCGTTATCAACGGCAATGACAAGCCCAAGGCCACACATGCAATCAAGACAGGCATGTTCGGCAAGCCCGTCCTCGTAGATCTCAACGATGAGGACAAGGCAAACGGGGGAAATCCCACATTTGCTTGATTGATCTGGCATAATCGATTTTTTCGTTAATCCTTTTTAAATCCCTTTTTAAAAATCCCTTCCGGGCTGCAGGAATTTAACCTGTTTTCCGGAAGGGATTTTTACATTTGATTATACACCCCTTTCTGCATCGATGATGCCCGACTATAAATGACGCGCATTTATTAATGGTTTATGTGGGTCTCATTCAGTGAGGATCCTGTGGAATTCCTCGCCTGTGTTGATATTTGAGATCATCCGGAGAAGCTCCGGCTCTTCGATCCGTATTGCTTTCGCCCTGCATAAATCCGGCAGGATGCGGAGGCGGTTGTCTCCTTTTTCGATCTGCCGGCGCAGGATCGGGGCGATTGTCTTTCTATAGAGCGCGCAGGTCATATGCATGCGCCCGTCCGGTGTGAGGGGGTAGATGATGTCCGCATCGGCGCCGCGCTGCTGTAGGAGCAGTGTGAAGAAGCTCCGCTTGACAGCGGGAACATCGCAGGACACAACGAGAGCCCACTCCGCCTTACATGTGTGCAGAGCCGTATAGATGCCGCCCAGCGGGCCGCAATCCGGGATCAGGTCCGGCAGGCGGATCCAGTCTGCAGGGAGGCGGTCCTGATCGGGAACGGTACCTTTTTTGCTGTTCTCTGCCGCCGGGGCGGGCTTGTCCTGATCGGGGCCGGTGCCTTGTGTAATGGCCTCAGACGCTGCAGTGAGGTTTTGTTGATCGGAGTTGCTGCCGTCAGCTGCCACGGAGAGGTATTTTTCATCCAGAAAGTCCAGTTCTGACGCGATCGTTTCCAGGAAAGTACTCTCTTTCCAGGGAAGCAGGGCCTTGTCCCGGCCCATGCGCCGGCTCCTGCCGCCCCGCAGCAGGACCGCGCAGCAGGCGCCAGCGGGGTTTTCTGAAGGGCTGCTGCCGGGATGGGATGTAGTGTTCATGTTTCCTTAACCCCTCTTCGTGGGACACTGGGGACGGTTCTGGCCGTCCCACCTGGTGGCTCATTCTGTGACGACAATGTATTCGAAGCCGACTTCGTGGATCCAGATGGAGACTTCGCCTCCTCTGACGGCGAAGGTGCCGTAGCCTTCCTGGTCGATGACGACGGGATCGGGGCAGTTTTCGAGGGCGTCGCGGAAGGCGATGCCGGTGTGCTGTTTGCCCATAAACATGCGTTTTTCGCCGTTATCTGTGTTGCTGATGACGACAGCAAGGCCGGAGTCGGGGTGGTCTTCGCTTCCTCTGCGGACCCAGCCGACGATGTGGGGATCGTCAAAGTAGTCTTCCTGTTCGCCGTAGGCATAGCCGCGGCGGATTTTGATCATCTTGCCCAGGTTGGGAACGAGCGGGCGGTCCTGGACGGGATTTCCGTAGTAGTCGGAATAAAAGACGCAGGGGGTTCCGCTCTCGCGCAGGAGGATCATGGCATAGGCGATGGGTTTGAACCAGTCCGCGACAAAGGACTGGAGTGCCTGGCCGTACTGGGTGTCGTGGTTGTCCACAAAGGTCACGGCGTACCCGGGCCTCTCTCTGACAAGGGTGTTGTCAAAGATCTGGCGCAGGTCGTAGTCGCGCCCCGCCTGTGAGGCATTGAAGAAGTTGTAGTGGAGGGCGACGTCGAACAGGCTCATCTCCTGGTGAACTGCGTCGAGGTAGTAGATGAGGCGTCCGAGGTCTGTGTTCCAGTACTCTCCCACTGCCGGGATGTCTTTCCCGAGTTCGGCGCGCACTTTCTGCAGGAGCTCCTGGTAAAAGCTGAAGCTGATGTGCTTGACGGCGTCGAGGCGCAGTCCGTCAATCCCGGTCTCCCTGATATACCAGAGAAGCCATTTGCGGATTTCCTCGCAGACGACAGGATTGCTCATGTCGACATTCATGCCCATCAGGTAGTCAAAATTGCCCTTCTCCGGATCCGTGTCCTCATTCCACTCCTTGCCTTTGAAGCGGTAGATCATGCCCTGCTCCTTGGAGAGGTCATCGTAGTCTGTCCCGGAAAAATGTGTGTGATCCCAGGTGAATGTGCTGTATTTGCCCTTTCTGCCGGGGAAGGTGAATTTAGACCAGACACGGATCACGTGGGGTTCTTCGACCTGCTGTGTGCGGTCCTCGGCGGAGTCCGATACGGCGACAACATCCTCACATTCATCGGCGCCCATTCTGTGGTTGAGGACGATATCTGCGAAGACCCGGATCCCGTTATCGTGGAAAGCCCGGATCGCCTCGAGATATTCCTCTTTGGTGCCGTATTTGGTGCGGACAGTATCCTTCTGGTCGAATTCGCCAAGGTCATACATGTCGTAGACGCCGTAGCCTACGTCGTCCTGGGATGTTCCCTTATAGGCGGGCGGAAGCCAGACATCCGTGATACCGATCCCGTTCAGGCTCTCTGCCTTGGCGGCGCAGCGTTTCCACCACAGTCCGTCGTTGGGCAGGTACCATTCAAAATACTGCATCATAGTCCTGTTTACTGACATAGTTTTCTCCGATATTTATCTAAATTACGTTTTTATTACGTTTTTCGCGGAAATATCCTGCTGCGGATTCTGCAGCGGACTGCATGGTCACGCGGCAGGTTTTGCATGCTGTTTCGTTTACTTCGCAGCAGTTTTCTGCGGAATACCGCATTATTTTGTGCAGGTTTTGCATGCTATTTCGTTTTCTTACAGCAGATTATTCTACTGCTTATCTGCATTTTTTTAAAGCGGTTTCTGTTCTCTTGTATAATCGCCGTGCACACCGCCGGTCTTCTGCACAAGGCGGATGCCGGTGATTTCCATATCTCTCTGAACTGCCTTGCACATGTCGTAGACAGTGAGTGCCGCGGTGGAAACGGCGGTGAGGGCCTCCATCTCGACGCCGGTGCGTCCCTCGCAGGAGACCTGGGCCCGGATCTCAACCGCGTGGTCTTTTTCGTTGAGTGTGAGGTCGAGTTTAATGCCGCTCAGAAAGAGGGGATGGCACATGGGGATGAGGTCCGGCGTCCTCTTGGCGCCCATGATCCCTGCGATCTGGGCCGTCGCCAGCACGTCGCCCTTTTTCATACCGCCGCTTCTGACCATTTCAAAGGTCTGCGGATTCAGGAGCACGCGCCCCTCGGCAATGGCTGTCCTCTTTGTGATCTCCTTGTCACCCACGTTGACCATCCTGGCTCTGCCGCTCTCGTCAAAATGGGTGAAATCCTGCTCTGTCATATTTTATATCTCCTTACATTGACGCCGGAGCGCCTCTGCGCGACGGGAACATATACTTTTCCTACAATGCCGCTCGTCAGAGCGGCACCCTGAGGCGTTTTCGCGGAGGCGAAAACGGTGAAGGATCCGCAAAGGTTTGGGCCGCCGTGCGGTACAAACCTTTGAGTCTTAAAAAATAGCATCGGATATTTTTTAAACTTAGAAACTGTGGCCCCCGCCTCCTCCGGAGTGGCCGCCGCCTCCTCCGCCGCTGCCGCCTGAGCTGCTGCTCTTGTAGTGCTTGACGCTGCTGAGGAAAATGGCCGCACCCAGGGAAATGCCCGGCAAATGGGCCATCTGGCTCGATACACTGGCTTTGATCTCGCCTTTTGTGCGGCGCTCGGCTTTGGGGATCCGTGAAAAGACCGTGATGAAATAGTTGATCAAAACGCCGAGGAGCACTGCGATCAGGGCGTTGGTGATGTGCTTGACCGGGCGGGCCAGTTCATGTCCGGTGCACTTGGCATATATCTGCCGGAAGGCGCCGTCCGCGCATTCATAATAATCGCCGCGGGAGGCGCTTTTGTAAATATTGTCCGTGATGGCGCGGGCGTCCGCTCTGGAAATCGTATCCTGCGCTTTGCCGTTTGCGTAAACGTAGATCTCACGGTTATCCATGTCGATCAGGAAAAGGACAGCGGGGTCGTCCTGAAAATATTCAATGGCACATTTTTCTGCAAATTGTGCGGTTGTAAAGGGCGAGAAATATGTGCTGATAAAAGCAGCGCCCATATATTCGGTGATGACGGAATAGTCGGCAATGAGGCGGGCTTCTTCCTCTTCTGACAGAAGGTGGGCATCATCCACGACAAGGAGTGTGCCTGCAGTCTCAGTGGCTCCGCCTTTTCCGCCGTTTCCTTCGTTTACATCGTTTGCAGCAGTTTCATCCGCTGCAGTAGTTTCATCCGCTGCGACAGTTTTGCCAGCTGCTGCATTTTCATCCGTTGCTGCGGCCATAACTTGGACCGGTTTCAGGAGGGAAAATTCTGTGCTGCCTGTGAAGCCGCCTTTACCACTGTCTGCGCAGGTGTCCGTGAATCCGTCTGTGAGTCCGTCCGGGCAGCTGTCTGTGCCGCCTGTACCGCTTTCTGCGTTACTGTCTGTACAGCCGGTCAGGCTCATGCAGTTTGTAGAGCTGATACAGCTTAGGCAGCTCATGCATGCGGCACAGAGGATTATTGCGGCAAGGAGTGCGGGTATTCTTTTTTTCATATCAGCGCACCTCCTCTCTGTCGAAAAGACGGGGAAGCGGACGTGTCGTACCGATATTATAGACATTGAGCATGACCGCCGATGCGGCGACCAGGATCAGGATGCAGGCTGTGTCCCCCAGGTAATACCAGAGATCGTTCACCGGATTGATAAAGACGATCACTGTATTGATGATCACTGCCACCCCCACAGCCAGGATCGCAAAAGACGGCTGCCACTGGGGAATGGATTTCTGCCATACCAGAACCTTGACGGCGCACACCGCGAGGACGATGACTGCCGCGATTGCTGCAATTTTGGAGAATAAAATCACATTCATGAGATGGTAGAAGGCGGAAAAGGAAATGACCGCAAGGCTCAGCAAAATGTTCAGAAATCTCTCACCTAATTCTCCGGCTTTCCGGTAAGACCGCTGCCTGAAGCTGTCCTCTTTTTTGACCGCCGGGGACTTGAGGCCGGTCCATCCCTTGTCCTTTATATGGGTCTGTTTTTCAAAAATACGTCTTGTGCTGCTCTGGATGGACCATGCCATCAGGGCCGCGGCAAGGAGACTGATCAGAGACGTGATCAGGGGTGTGGTCTGGACGATGACTTCCAGGATCAGGAACAGGACTGCGGAGATCGCTGCGCATCCCAGGGAGAAGGACTTCATGTCCACGGGGAGATCGGAAACCACTTTGCCGGACTCTCCGTTCACGACGGCGTAGGCGACGCGGCCGCCCTTGCGCCAGGTCAGAAACCAGAGGGGGAACATGGTGCTGTGATATCCCCTTGTCCGTGCTTCTACACTTGAAGATGCGGTCTCCACCTTGATGCCGTCCTGTTTTTTGACGAGTCTGCCAACCTCATCCACGATATCCGCGGAGGCGGTTTTTTCAGCATCTTCGTAGTAGGTCTCTGCCGGTACTGTCGATGCGTCGGCGTAAAAACCTGACAGATAGGCCGGCCTGAAGGGCTGTTCCTTGTTCATGTCAAAAGGAAGGACTCGGGCGGCGATCTCGTCGTCATAGTATTTGCTGGCATCATATGGGACGCCGCAGTAATTTCCGTCCACGGAAGCATCGATGCTGTAGGTGTTGACGAGGTCGTACTTGGGCGTGCTCTCAACGACCTTGGTCCCCACAATATGGGAGGCGCCGAGCTCTACATCATATTCATAATAGGGCATGTAAATGCCGGTAAAGTTCTGCAGGTGGGCGGCATTCTGTAGTTCTTTCGGCAGGTAGCGGACCTTCTTTGTATGGTTGTCAAAAAGGATCGAGCACCGTTTCTTTGACACCTGAAAGGGGATGATCCTCTCGGGCATGGATTTGCCGCCCTTTTTGGACTGCAGAAGGCTCTGGCCTCCGCAGTAGGGGCAGAATCCCACCTGTGACTCTTGAGTTCCGTGCAGTTCTGCGCCGCAGCTTCCGCAGGTGAAGAGGGTCAGCTCAGACTCGGAAATGTCCTCTCCGGTGCTGCTGTTTTTGACCTCAAACTGATCGGGCGGGATCATCGAGCCGCAGTGCTGGCATTTCATTGATTGCGAATCAATGTCAAAAACAATATTTCCTCCACAGTTTACACATCGAAATCCCATTTTCCTGGTTCCTTTTTTTATGTCAGTCGCTTGGTGATGTCAGTTAATTTTTATATGAACCGGTTGTTTGTTCCGGATGGTTATTTTGTTCTGCATGGTACTTAATCCAGGCGGCAGGCGTTTTGCAGAATCTCGTCGGCGATGCCTTCCAGATCCTCGAAGGGCAGGGTCCTCTCTCCGATCTGTGCCTCGGAGAGGTCGGATACGACCAGAAAGCGTCCCTCCGGATTGGAGACGGGTTTATGCGATACGGCGCTGCGGACGACTTCAATCTTGGGGACGGGGAGCCCCTTCAATCCCTCTGCCAGAATGATATCCGCCTCGGGGAAGGCGCCGGTCAGTTCTTTGAGCAGCCTGATGGTACCGGCTGTATCCTGCGTGTCCGGATATTTACCCGTTTTTCGTACAAAGATCTGTCCTCTTGAAAAAACGGCCGCCCCGAAGGCGCCCGCCTCGACAAAGCGGGAACTGTCCGTTCCCGCGATATCGCATTCAAATTCATGTCCGTCATGCTTGATCACTGCGGTCCTGAGGCCGCGGGCGGTCAGTGTGCGGATGATCCCTTCTGTCAGAGTGGTCTTTCCGCTGTTTTTGATGCCGCAGACTGCCGCAAAAACAGGGCCTTTCCCGTATTTGTCAGTTCTGTCAGTTATATCCCTTATAGCAGTTTTCCCGGTTTTCTCAGTTTTTTCAGAGCGCACCTGTGTCTGTCTTCTCCTGTCTGAAACTGTTTTACTTTTTACGCCTGTATTATGCCTGTTTCGGCTGAATATATATTTTGCTAAATATGCCTGCTTTATGTCTGTAATGCCCGGTATACCTGTTTACTGTATATTTTTTTGAATAAATATAACCGTTTTTGTCTGTAATGCCCGGTATGCCTGTTTCAGCTGAAAATACCTGTTGTGCTTGTATATACATGTTATGCATGTATTTTACTCTTCATTGTGAGATGCATGGCGCCCCAGGGAAGGCCTTCGGAAATTGTCCTCATAGGTCATTTCCACTTCATGGTAATAATCCGCTGCATCATCGCCTTTTTCATCGTCTATGAACGTCTCTTCGGAATGTCTGTCGGCTGCCGGCGTTTTCCTGGCAGGCTTTTTGCCCTTGGCACGAGCCATGGCTGCGCGGGCTTTGGCCTCTTCCTTCATTTCTTTTTTCTCGTTCACAATTTCCCAGTGGATCAGGAATGTCATGGCGGCACGCAGAAGGATGATCGCGCCCAGGACCAGCAGCTCTCCCATCTCGCGGACGATAACGGTGCGCAGGACCTCTCCGCCCATTTTAAATTCCAGGGCCAGGGCAATTCCCTGGGCAAGGTCGAGACGGATGTTCTCTCTGTCGCGGCGAAGCCATTTGATAAAGCAAATGAAAGCGGTCGAGACCAGGACGACGATACCGGCCAGCTCCAGGCCTGTCGTACATAGTTCAACTAAGTATTTAAAAATCATTTCCAATGTATCGATAATCTCTGCCATAGTCATTCTCCTTGAAATATTTTTCCTGGAACAAGTGATTTTGGCCGTACCGAGAGACGAAACTCTTAGGATAAAATCTATGACGGCAACGACATACTTACTCTCTGATTATAAGCGAATAAAGGCAATGGCGCAAACACTGTGTCTGCGCCATTTGTGATTCAGGCACTTTATGTCATTTTCTGATGCAGTTCTGTGTCAATTTTCATGACAATGAGATAGCTGTTCTCTGCGGGTTCTGATGTCGATCCTACTGCTGTTCCGGGCTGGTCATCCTATCATTGCCAGCACTGTTCTCTGCGGGTTCTCAAAGTTTAGTCGAGGCTGACCCAGATGTTCCCGCTGTTGCTGCTCTTGAGGCAGGCATCGACAAATTTCAGCCCCTCGATTCCCACGTCGATAGTGGGATAAGGATAATCTCCGCGGTCTTCTCCGTATTTCTTTTTCAAAAGAGATGTACAAAAACCTTTGTAGAGGTTGCCGAAGCTTTCAAAAAATCCTTCCGGATGGCCGGACGGAAGCCGGGAAAGGCTTCTGCAGGAGTCTGTGTCGTAGTCACGGGTGGGCGTGTAAATCTGCACAGGCTCATTGATCCTGGTCACAAAGAGACGCTGGGAGTCCCTGTGCTGCCATTCGATGGCTCCCTTGTCTCCGAAAATCCGGACGCGCAGGTCGGTCTCATTACCGATGGCGACCTGAGAGGACCAGATGAGTCCGGAGATGCCGCCCTCATATTCGAGCATGATCTGTACGTTATTGTCCAGCGGGAGTTGTTTGTCTTTGGGCAGGCGCTCGAAACGGGCAAGAACCCGCTCCAGTTTCAGGCCTGTCATGTGTCCGATCAGAGCTTCCACGTGAGTTCCTATGTCTGCACAGCATCCGGAGGGGCCGCTGCGTTTGGGATCCATGCGCCAGGTAGCCTGGTCGGAGCGGTCGCTGACCATCTGCACGAGCAACCATTCCTGGGGAAATTCCGCAACAATCGTCAGGATCTTTCCAATCTCTCCTGCAGCGATCATTTGGCGGGCCTGCTCGATCATGGTATAGCCGGTATAAGTGTAGGTGACACCAAACAGCAGGTCTTTCTCTTCTGCGATGCGCTTAAGTTCCATACCCTCCTCGGTGCGCAGAGCCAGCGGTTTGTCACACATCACATTGATGCCGTGCTCCAGAAAACATTTTGCAATCGGAAAATGTGTATCGTTGGGTGTGCATACGGAAACAAAGTCGATGCCGTCCTCGCGGACAGACTCCTTCTCTGCCATCTCTGTGTAATTGGCGTAGACGCGGCTCTCGTCCTGAATCCCCCACTGTCTGGCTGTTTCAAGATTCTTTTCCGGATTTCTGGTAAAGCACCCGGCAGCCAGTTCCGCCAAATCATCCATCACCGCGCCATGCCGGTGGACGTTCCCAATAAAGGCTCCATTGCCGCCGCCGACCATTCCGAATTTCAGTTTTCTCATAATGTCCCTCCTGATGTTTCTTTTGCGGGCAATCCTTTTTCAGTCCTTTCCATTTTATCATACTCAGTCCTGCGATACATATGATGGCTGAAATTGATGAATGTTTTTTCATTTGAAAACGGACCAAATTCTCGTTTACCGCAATTATGGAAATCCAGTTATATTTGAGTTATAATTGGATTAATTCGTACATTCGATCATGTTCTGAGATAACCATTGAATATTAAGCGCCATCTTTTTCTTAATCTGTAAGCTTAACAAAGTTTTACTGAAAACATGTTTTATTGAGAAATATATTTCTGAAAAGGTGGGGATTTTCCTCGGGAGCCAGGAATCAAACATGTTTTATTGAGAAATATATTACTGAGAAGGAGATGGCAGAATGAATGGAAAAGATGTCTCAGAAAAAATATTATTTGCTTTTAATGATGTATTTGCAGACATCGTAAACGGGCTGTTGTTCGATGGAAAGCAGGTTGATCTTTATGATACTGTCCCTGTCCCTGAAATCATAAAGCCATATTTGTCAAATATTAAGATTAATGTCTTCGAGATTGCTTTTTTGTCGAGAGAAAAGCTTAGTCATTTTCACAGTGATTTTAGAACTGTAGTGGATTACTTTATACAGATGCGGGAGAATGGAGAATATATCCCAAGTCCCGAAAGGCTTCAACATGTCGAAGCTGTCCTGCAGCTACTCAGCATAATGACAGACGACACCCGCTTTGAGGATGTCCTGAATCAGAAAGAAATTATCCGGGAGGGAGGTGTTCATAATATGAATGAGTGGTTAGATCGAGTAGAGGCGGCGAGCAGGGCAGAAGGTATGGCAAAAGGTGAGATTATCGGAGCCATAAAGCTATATCGTGATGAAATGCATCTTACGCCTGTGGAGATTACCGGAAAGATTATGGCCAGATTCTCTCTTGAAAAAGAGGAAGCCGAAAAATATGTTGCAGAGGTTCTGGGACTGCAGCCGGCTTGAGAGTAAGGGAGTGACGGCTTACGCGGTATGTACATGCTGCACGGCAGCATGTGTTTTGCTCATGAGGGTGGGGCGACTGCTTCGCAGTAATTAGTGATTTCGTTACCATGCGCAGGCACTCCCCACGAGCATTCGCAAATCCTTCGCAAAAAAGCCACTCAGGATTTGCTCATGTGGGGAGTGACGGCTTACGCCGCTTGACAAATAAAAGCAAGCCCGGGATTACGTGCGAGCACGCATCCGAGGATATTTTTACATATTACCTGCGTATGGTAACGTCCGCTACTACTTAAATCGCCCCACCCGCTCATTCGCAAAACCATCCCGCTTATGCGGTATGGACATGCTGCACACAGCATGTGTTTTGCTCATGGGGGTGGGGCGACTGCTTCGCAGTCCGCCAATGAATTTCTTTACCTGTCGACATGCAAGCATGTCTCCAGGCTCAGAAATCCATTGGCGTATTTAAGTAGTAGCTTTTTATTTCAAGTTATTACTTCTGTCATATCTCTTGCCTCCCCAGTAGATGCGGGTGGCGACTTCGGCTTTGTCGGGAAGTTCGACGCCTTCCATGACGTATTTGAGGAAGGTCTCGAAGCCTGCGCGGTCGACAATGTAGCCGATGTGTTCTTTGCCTTCGATGGCTTCTTTGTCGATGTACTCTTCAGCGAAGGCGTAGCAGTTCTTGACGATCTTGAGGATGCTCTCTTCGTCGGCCCATTTGATGAAATCCTCGGCGAGGCGGGGGTTCTGTTTGCCGGTGCGGCCAAGCAGGACAAGGCGGAAGTAGTGTTCTTTGCTTCTGGTCCATGCACGGGTCGGGCAGTAGGTGACGCAGACGCCGCAGCCGATGCAGAGGTTGGTGTCGCGCTCAATCTTGCCGTTGACAACTTTGAGGGCGCCGACGGAGCGTTTGTTGCAATATTTGACACACTGTTCGCAGCCTACGCAGCGGTCGGGGTCGTACTGGGGCTCGGTCATACCGATGATGCCGAAGTCGTTCATACGGACTTTGCCGCAGTCATTGGAGCAGCCGGTGAAGGCGACTTTCATGTGCAGGTTGTTGGGGAAGATGAGTTTGTCCATCTTCCTTGCAAACTCTGTGGTGTCATAGCATCCGAAGGGACAGAGGCGCTTGCCGGGGCAGGCGACGACGTTTCTTGTTCCCGCTGCGGGGTAGCCGCCTTCGAATTCTTCCTGGTTGACGCCGGAATCGTCAATGATGAGCTGGAGCTCTTTGTTGACGGCATCCATATCTTCCATCTTGATGCCGGGAATCTCGACGCCCTGGCGGTTAGTGATGAAAATAGTCCCGTTGCCGTATTTTTCAGCGATTTCCGTCACGCGGACCATAGCTTTCGCGTTGATCACGCCGCCGGGAATACGAACACGGGAGGCGGTCTCGCCTCTCACTTTGGAGTAGCGAAACGCATTCTTTTTAAGCTTTTTTAAATTTATATCCATACCCATATTTTTTTCCTCCATGTCGGTCAGTCTGCGGCTATGCAGACTTCGCGGCGTTTAGTCGATCATGTCCTTGCTGACGGTGTAGTTGAAAACAGGGCCGTCGAGGCAGACATATTTTTCGCCGATGCGGCAGTGTCCGCATTTACCGAGGCCGCAGCACATCTTGCGCTCCTGGGAGACCCAGATGTTTTCTTCCTTGAAGCCCTTCTGGAGAAGGCCCATGACGGAGAAGCGCATCATCGGCGGAGGGCCGACGACGACAGCCTGTGCCTTTTCGACGTCGCGGATCGGCACTTCGGGGATGAATTTGGTGACAAGGCCGATGTTTCCTTCGTAGCCTTCGGGTGCACCGTCCACGGTGAGGATGAGGTCGAGTCTGTCAGCCCAGTTTTTGAGATCGCTTCTGAACAGCATGTCGTCGGGGCTCTTGAAGCCGACGATGACGTGTTTGTCCTTGGCGTCCTTTGTCAGGGACAGGGCTTCGATGACGCCGCGGACGGGGGAGACGCCTGTGCCGCCGGCGACGACGATGACTTCACCGTCCTCATAGAGGGAGACGTCGAATCCGTTGCCGTAGGGGCCGCGCATGAGGAGACTCTGGCCTTCATATTTTTCAAATACTTCACCGGTTACGCGTCCGACTTTGCGGATGGTGAGGTCGACGAAGTTTTCGCCGATGCCGCTGACAGAGATTGGTGCTTCGCCATATTTGGGCATGGAGACTTCAAAGAACTGGCCGGGCTTTACATCGCCGACAAACTCCATGCGGAAGGTGTATTCTTTCTGTGTGTGTCGGATCACTTCCAGGATTTTAGAGGGAAACGGCACGTAGGGGTTATCCTGCATGTTCATGGACACATTTGCTGCTCCCATTATTTCACCTCCTTTGCTGCTGCCTCTTCCTGCACTGCCTTGTTGACTTTGTTGATGCAGGCGGAGAAGGAAATGTATTCAGGGCAGATCGCGTCGCAGCGTCCGCAGCCTACGCACATCTGATAACCGAAGCGTTTTTTGAAGTCGTAGATCTTGTGGAGCACTTTGAAGCGCATGCGCTCGCCCTTGCTGCGTCTGTACTGGCCGCCGCCGGCGACGTTGGTGTAGCCGTCGACCATACAGGAGGCACCGACTCTGCGGCGCTCGCCGACTTTGCCGTTGTCTGTGTAAAAAACATCCTGCATGGTGTAGCAGGTGCAGGTGGGACATGCGAAATTGCAGCGTCCGCAGCCGATGCAGCGTGCGCTGTACTCATCCCAGACGGGATTTTTGTAAATGCTGTTGGGAATTTCGTCCGGAATCGTGACATGGGTCAGATTCTCGGTCACATATTTGGGCTCGACATCCTGCTGTGCCTTGCTGTTTTCAGCAAAAAGGGCATCCAGGGAACCTTCGAGCACGTTGCAGGAAAAGCCGTCTTCGGTCTTGTCCAGAGAGAAGAAATAGCCGTCCGTTGTGCGGTTTGTGCCCATATCGACACAGAAGCAGTCCGCACCGGACTTGGGACATCCGAGAAGAACAAAGTGGATGCGGTCACGGATTTCTTTGTAGAAGGGATCTGCAAATTTGTTGTCAAGATAAATCTGGTCGAGACGCTTCACGGCGTGCATGTCGCAGCTTTTGAGGAAGACGATGGCCTCACGGGGGTCGCGGTCCGCAGTCTTCACTTCATTTTCCGTGAAGAAAAAGAGTGTCTCGGAGAGCGGGGTCAGGATCTCTTTGAATGCGTAGTCCGACTTCTGTCCCAGTTCGATCTCATCGACGGACTTTACGAAGTCGTAGCGTACGACATCTGTGTCGGTAAATCTCCCCTCGCCGACTTTGCGCACGGGAGCATAGAGCCTGTATTTTTTGCCAAGCTCGGACAGGACCCGGTCAAAGCCCTCTTTTGTCAAAATATAACCCACTTGTAGTACCTCCATTCCGGGTTTTTTAACAGGGACTGCAGTGCTGCGCAGTATTATTCAGACAGTCTGCGTATGCGGGCGAACGCTCATCCCGTCTTTCACTGTCTCAGCAGACATGTACAGACTTTTGGATGAGCAGCCAGTCTTCCGCTGACTTCTGCAGCCGGCGGCCTGCACCCGTCACAGGCCGTCCCCTGTATTGTTCTACAGTCAATTGCTAACTGTTTTATATACTTTGGTATACTTTATAGTCTTGGTATACAGTTTTTAATTATCCGGTTTTTATACTGTTTCTTACTTTCTCTGTTTCTAACTTTCTAAATGTATATTGACCGGTATCATCTGCTGCCTGCCCCGATGATACCAGTCCTATACATCCCCTGATTATCCCCAAAAAAGCAGCCCTTTATCCAATCGCGTTATATTATTGCAGGCAACCGCGGGGCTGTTTGTATAATTATGCTTTTTCTGTGTTTCATCAGCTGCGGGGCTGTTTGATCAATGATGCTCTTTCTGCAGGCTGTCAGCTGCGGGCTGTTTGATCAATGATGCTCTTTCTGCAGGCTGTCAGCTGCGGGGCTGTTTGATCAATGATGCTCTTTCTGCAGGCTGTCAGCTGCGGGGCTGTTTTTTCAGGAACATGCGAAGGAACATGAGCATGACATAGCCGACCAGCATGGTGGTAACGAAGATCTGCAGTCCGACAAGCTGTGTCACTGCATTGCCCATAGCCGCATTTCCCGCCACATCATTGAGATAGCCCGCCATCTTCTGGGAGGCAACCACACCGATGGCCATAGGGAAGGTGAGTCCTGCAAATCCCGGATAGAACTGGAAGGAGAAGAAATCCGGGAGTTTGATGAGGATGAAGAGGAGCGATGCAAGCACGCAGATGTACATGAATGTGAGGAGAATGGGATTGGGGGTCCCATAGACATTGATCAGGCTCACGACGCAGAGGCTGCAGGGTGCCAGCAGGACCGCCATGGTGTGATAGGCGGCGCTCTTGATCTCGACATTCATCAAACGCCAAAGCATAAAGGGCAGCAGGACGATGTAGATAATGCATCCATAAATGGTGATTACCTTGAGGATTGGAGCGGCATTCATTTTGCTGCCGGTAACACATGCCACCATCCAGCCGTTGTATGTAACGAACCAGCTGGGCATCATGTTGATGAAGTCCTTTTTGGAAACGACTTTTCCAAATGTGTGTTTTATCGTGAAGATAATGATATGTACGCAGTGGATGGCAACGGCAATAAACCAGATAATTCTGCCGAATCCCAGGCCGATTTCATTATAAAAGCTGCCCAGGACCATCAGGACCATGCAGAATGCCGCATAAAGGCTGGAGGGAATTGTCTGTTCATATTCCTTGAGGCATGTTTTGGGATACATCACGATCTTCAGAATATAACAGATGATAAAAATGGTCCCCAGCGCCATGATCAGATAGCGCAGCCAGACAAATCCGAGTCCGCCGTAGACATTTCCGAGGGTAAGAAAACTCAAAAATGTCGCAATAACGGGTACAGGTATTTTTTCCAGTCTTTCCATACTTTTTTCCCTTTAATATTTTTTGTTTTTATAACGATTGTTTGTTGATTTAACAATTGTCTGTTGATTTAACGATTGTTTGTTGATTGTTTTCCGCCTATTTTGAGGGCGGCAGGGGTGACCTTTTATCCTTGAGGCGGCTTGGTCGCTTTGCGCCTTCTCCTGCAGTGGTGATCTTTTGCTCTTGAGGTGGCTCGGTCGCTTCGCTTTTTCAATGCATGCGTGAGCTTTTATCCTTGAGGCACCCCGGTCGCTTTGGCCGCGTCGCCACAGTGGTGATCTTTTGTTCCTGAATCGACCCGGTCGCCTTGTTTTCCCGCGAAGCGCGAAGATAACTTGTCAAAGGAACCGTCCCCCTGACAAAGGGTGTCAAAGGAACCGTCCCCGTGACAACTCGGGTGTCAAAGGAACCGTCCCCGTGACAACCTGACAACTCTCAGTCGTAGTAGAATTCGTAGTCGTTGTCGCGGATGTGGAAGAAGTCTGAGTAGTCGATGTCGAAGAGGGGCTTCTTCACTTTGCGGACGTCGATCTTGCGGGCGATCATCTGCTGGAGGACGCCGCCGTAGGCGAGGTCGCCCTGGAGGAGGGCGCCGATGATTTTGCCGTCCTGGTGGACGATCTTTTTGTAGACGTCGCCTTTGCGGTAGGTCTCGACTTTGATGGTTTTGTCCTCGGGGTCAGGGTTGACGTTGCCCAGGGACATGGTGGAGATGTCGAGGAAGCGCATGGTGGATTTGCTGGCGAAGAAGTCGGTCATCTTCTCGGGGACGCCGCACATGTTGGCGGCGGCGATCATGCCTTCCTTGACGGCTACAGGCCAGATGGGCGAGAGTCCGGAGACGTCGCCTGCGCCGTAGATGTCGGGATCGTTGGTCTGGCCGGTCGCGTCATAGACGAGGCCGAAGCGGGACAGTTCGAGGCCGGAATCCTGGAGGAATTCGACGTTGGAGCGGACGCCTGCGGTGACGACGAAGAAGTCGCAGGGGATGACGGTGCCGTCGCTGAGGACGACAGCTGTGATCTCGTGTTTGTCATTGATCTGGACTTCGTTGACGCCGACGCCGTAGTGCTGTTCTACGCCGCGGGCATTGAAGGCGTCGATGTAGGCTTTGGCTGCTTCGGGGTCGAGCTGTTTGTTGAGGAGCCAGCCGGCGAAGTCGCAGAGGACGACTTTGACGCCGAGTTCAAGGAAGCCGGTGGCGCAGTCGATGCCGACCAGGCCGGAGCCCAGGACGACGATGTTCTTTTTGGTCTTAGCGACTTCTTTGAGGACTTCGATGTCGTCGATGTTGCGGAAGCCGATCATGTTGGGGGAGCCCAGCATGTTTTTGATCGGGGGGAAGAAGGTATGGGAGCCGGTGGCGATGAGGAGCTTGTCATAGCTCTCGCGGGTACCGTCGTTAAGGATGACTTCCTTGGCCGCCCTGTCGAGGCCGACTGCCTCGACGCCCTTTTTCCAGTTGACTTTGTAGAGGTCCTCAAAGTCTTTTTCGACGAAGCGCAGGCGCTCCAGAGAGCGTTTTCCTGCCAGGTATTCGTGCAGAATGCAGCGGGAGTAGATGTCCTTGTCCTTGGAGATCAGGACGATCTCGGCGTCTTTGTCATATTTGCGGAGTTCTCTTATTCCGTTGACGCCCGCTGCGGAGGATCCGATGACTACATATTTTTTCATTCGTTGACCTCCTCCAGTGTGATGGCGTGCATGGGACATTTTTCCACGCACATGGGATTGGCGGTCTTGCCGTCCGGGCTTCTATGGACGCACATGTTGCACTTCATGATCTCGCGGAAGTGGATGCTGTCGGGTTTGAGGATTCCGAAGGGGCAGGACATCACGCACATGTAGCAGCTTGCGCACTGCTCTTTGTCATAGGTGACGTAGCCGGTCTCGGGATCTTTTTTCATGGCGCCGGTCATGCAGGTGTAGGTGCACTCGGGGTGGTTGCAGTGCCGGCAGAAAATGGGCGCCGGTCTGGTCTCGCTGTCGATGACGACGCGGTTTCTCGCATCGCCGCTCTCGGTCTCGTGGCTGACCACGCAGGCGGTCACGCAGGTGAGACATCCGATGCAGCGGCTGCGGTCGATTTTTATTCTATACATATATCGCAGGCCTCCTCTTTTTTTCTAAGGGTCCGTTCAGATCCTGCCGTAGGAGTCTGTTCGGACCTTCTCGGAACAGTCCGTTCAGACCTTCTCGAAACGGCAGGTCGCGCCCTTGTAGTTGGGCTCTCTGGAGTACTTGTCGTAGCTGGAAGGTGTCAGCTTGTTGCACTCAATGTAGTGGATGGGTGCATAGAGCTGATCGTAGGGAACGTTGTCGGTGATCTTGACGTGGAAGACAGCGTTTTCTCCGTTGACGGAGTAGACGCGGACCTGATCCATCTCGTGGATGTCGTTCTCTTTGGCCATCTTCGTGTTCATGTAGAGGTATGCCTTCTTGAGGGAGACGTCTTCGACGAACTTGACTTCCTTGGTGCGGCTCTGGGTGTGCCACTGTCCGACGGTTCCGCGGCCGGTATTGTAGATGAGCGGGAACTCTTCGTTCTGGACATAGGGATTGGGAAGCGGCTCTTCAAAGAGGAAATTGGCCCTTCCGTTGGGCGTGTAGAATACGCCGTCCTCATAGAGTCTGCGCTCGTCTGCAGCGAACTCCTCCTCGCGGCCTTCGGGATAAGGCCACTGGCGGCCGTGAGTGCCCGGAAGCTCGTCCCACTTGACACCGGAGAAGTCGCAGGGTCTGCCTCTGGAGACATCACGCAGAAGGTTGAAGCAATCCTCCGCGGTCTCCCAGCGCTCGATGGCGCTGCCCATGCCCAAAGCTTTGCCGACGCCGAGGATGCACTCGTAGTCGGAAATCTCGTTTTCGCCGCGGGGCAGGACGGGGCGCATGGCGGACATGCGGCGCTCCAGGTTGATGTACTGGCCGGCTTTCTTGATTCCGGGGACAACAGGGAAGTAAACAGTCATATCCTCGGCGCTCTCGATGTTGTCATAGATGTCCTGTACAACGAAGAGTTCTAGCTTCTTGGTCGCCGATGCGAAGGTCTCGTTGTTGGTCCAGCTGTGACGGGGGTTGGTGCAGAGGATCCACAGGCCCTTGATCTCGCCGGCGTTGATGCCCTCGACGATCTTGTTGTAGGGGATCGTGGGTTTTTTGGCCATGAGGTCGGGGTCGATGCCGATGATGTCGGCGATTCGTTTGCTCTCCGCTTCGTCCGTGAAGTCGCCGCCGCCGAACAGGCAGGTGGTGTTGGAGAAGAGGCGGGAGCCCATGGCGTTGCACTGTCCGGTGATGGAGTTGCCGCCGGTGCCGGGCTTGCCGATGTTGCCGGTCATAAGAGCCAGGTTCATAATGCCGCGGGCGGTCGTGACAGCCTCGTAGCCCTGGTTGACGCCCATGGTCCACCAGAAAGAGACGGCCTTGCCTTTATGGATCATCTCCGCCAGTTCCATGATGCGGTCTTCGCTGATGCCGGTAGCTTCTGCGCCCCGGGAGATCGGGAAGGCCTTGACGAATTCCTTGAACTCGTCGAACTTGTTGGTGTGGGCCTCGATGAATTCGTGGTCGATCCAGTCCTTTTCAATCAGGATGTTGGCCAGGGTGTACATGAGGTTCAGGTCGGAACGGGGCCGGATCTCATAATGGTAGTCCGCGTTCATGGCTGTCTCGGACCTGCGGGGGTCGATGACGATGACCTTGTGTCCGGGCACCTGGTTCTGGCGCACGCGGCCCCAGATGATGGGGTGGGCGACGACAGGGTTGGAGCCGATGAAGATCAGGGTGTCGGAGAGCTCGAGATCCTTTAATGTGTAGCCGGGAGCGTCATAGCCGTAGGTTCCCTTGTGGGCGACTGCGGCGGAGGCCATGCACAGACGGGTGTTGCCGTCGACGTTGGTCTGCAGATAGTTGCGCATGACGTGGCCGAAGATGGCAAATTCCTCCAGGGTGAGCTGGCCGGTACTGATGCCGGCGACGCTCTCTCTGCCGTATTTTGCCTGCAGGTCTTTGATCTTGTCTGCCACGTGCTTGAAAGCTTCGTCCCAGCTGACTTCCTTCATGGAACCGTCCTCCTGACGGATCTTGGGCAGTGCGCCGGGTTTTACCGTGGTCTGCTGTTTGCTGAGCGAAAGGCCTTTGATGCAGCTGAAGCCGTCGTTGACGGGATAGCCTTTCGTCGGCACTGTGCGAACGATGCGTCCGTCCTCCACATAGAAGTCGAGATTACAGTCGATCGCGCAGAAATTGCAGGTCGATTGTACTTTTTGCATATGCTCCTTCCTCTCTCTTGATTCTGAAAATAATTGTTCCGCGGGAATAATTCCGTTTTTCGTTTAGTTGCATCTTCCATTTCATCCATGCATAAAACGTATAAAAGCATGCGGATTTATTGATGATTCGTCAGTTTATATAAACTAACCATATTACTTTTCCGCATTTATTGTGTAATTTTACTATATTTGCAGGGATGTGGATGTTGCACATGCAACATTTTTATGTATAATACTAATAATTTAACAAAAATGCCCTGTCATTCTCACAGGGAACTTCCTGTGCATATATAACATTTCACACACATCAGAATCATTATGATTTCTGCGCCTGTATCCGGGTTTTTCCAGCGGTTACAGGATATTTTCGTTCTTTTTCAGAAAGGATGCTGCCTTTTAGTGCTGCCATTTAGAAAGGGTGGTGCCATTTAGAAAGGATGCCGCCTTTTAGTGCTGCCGTTTAGAAAGGATGCCGCCTTTTAGTGCTGCCGTTTAGAAAGGATGCCGCCTTTTAGTGCTGCCGTTTAGAAAGGATGCCGCCATGCCCAAAGCGCATATTACCGATATTTCCACCCTGCCTCTCTTCGATGAAATCAGCCCGTCAGACTGTACCCTGCTCTTCGACTGTCTGGGCTGCCGCATCCGCGAATACACGAAAGACTGCCGCATCCGGCTGGATGGGGATCTGGCCGGAAACGTGGGAACAGTCATTGAGGGCAGCGTAAATATGTACAAAGAAGACATCTGGGGAAACCGCACCCTGCTTTCCTATATGAAAAAGGGGGACGTTTTCGGGGAGTCCTTCTCCTTCTGCGATATCGCCCCCGAACGTGCGGGAGTCTCCTTTGTCACAGCCTCCTCCTCCCTGATCCTCTTCCTGCCCGCGGCAAGGATCCTGCACCCCTGCACCAATTCCTGCCCTTTTCATCACCAGCTTTCCAAGAATATGTTTGCCATGATCGGTGCGAAAAACCGCAGGCTGATGGAACGTATTGAAGTCTCCTCCCAGGGGTCCGTTCGGGAGAAGATCCTCACCTATCTGTCCATGGAGGCACGGCGACAGGGAAAATCCAACTTCCGCCTGCCCCTGCGGCGCACGGAAATGGCGGAATATCTGTGCATCAATCGCAGCGCTATGTCCAGGGAGCTCTCTGCTTTGAAAAATGAGGGCGCTATCGATTTTGACAAGGATTATTTCACTCTGCATATCGCGGACCCCGATAATTGAGAAATGAGACTGGTGAGAAAAATACTACACGGGAATGTGGGACACGCGGGACGGTTCTGAATGTCCCACATGTGCCGGAAACGTCTGTCCGTCAAGGTACCAGGCCGCAAAGAATGAGAAATGTCCCACGTGTCCCGGAAACTTCCCCCGCATGCCTGAAATACACCTCATAAAATGGGACTTGAAAAAGAACGTATTCAGGAGTATTTTGTAGTGACAGTATATGAACACTGCGGTTTTCAATGGATTCAGACAATCATTGTGAGGCAGAAAAATGAAAGTAAAGTGTTCCTATTGCGGACAGTATTTTGATGATTCGGCTGAGAAGTGTCCCAACTGCGGGGCGCCGAACGACCATATCCACCGGACTTCCGACGCGATTCCCAAAACGATTGAAGAGCTGACGGCCTATTGTGAAGAAAACGGCCTTACGCCCGAGAGAACGCGCTTTTTTGTAGGTGAGGATTATAAAGAGCCCCGGGCATTCGGCATCTACAAGGATGACAAGGGCGAATTTGTCGTCTACAAAAACAAGGCCAACGGGGAGCGCGCAGTGCGCTACCGCGGTGTTGACGAGGCCTACGCGGTCAACGAGCTCTACGAGCGCCTGCAGGATGAGATCCTCAACCAGAAGGCCCACCACGTGGAGCGCCAGAAGGCGAATGCTGTCAAGTCCGTCAAGCGCCAGCAGACAGCCGGGCTGATCAAAGGCATTACTATGGGGCTCGTCGTTGTGATGGGTGTCTCCGCCTTCTTCTTTTCCGGGAACAAGCATAATAACGGGTATTACCACTACAATAATCAGCACTATTACAGTCTGGATGACACCTGGTACTATTATGATGATACTCTGACAGACTGGTATCCCGCCTCTTCTGTCCCGGAAGATCTGGCGGAAAACGCGGATGATTACTACGATTCGTCCTATTATGATTACAACTCCAATACGACGAATTTTGAGGACACCGACTACTACTCCGACTGGGAGGAATCCCGCAGCAGTGATGACAGTGACAGCGACTGGGACTCCTCTGACTGGGATTCGGGAGATACGGACTGGGATTCCGACTGGTAATGCCGGAACTGCCGGGGTTTTCATCCGGCGATGCAGAAACTGGAAGGGTTTTCGTCCGGTGATGGAGGGCCGGTTCGGGATTCTGCAGCAGCTGAGTATGAACGGGATTCAGGACCCGCTTGCATGTTAAAGGCAATTGTTTTCCGGCAATTTTTTTACTGGCAATTATTTTACCGGCAATATTTTACCGGCTAAACAGAATAAAATACTGTAAACTGATCAGAGCGAAAGCCTCATCTCCTGCAGAGAGGGCTTCCGCTCTTTTTTCATGCCGTTTTTTAAGTATGATGAGTCACGAGGGACGGTTCCTCCTGACTCATCAGTCTAAAAAGCGGCATAAAAAATGAGTCAAGCGGAACCGTCCCTCGTGACTCATTTTTAATGCAATTTTAATGTCAGGCGGTCTTTCTTAATCCCGTTTTTATGCGGTTGCAGGGATAATGGTAGCATCTTGGGAGCCGCAGAAGAAAGGCGGCTGCGGCAGTGTTGACAGGAGGTCGGTATGGCAAAGGCGCGGAACGCGATCAGGGGGCATCTGACATCCTTTCGGATGATCCTGGTGAGCTTTATTATGATGATTCTGGCCGGAGCGGTCATGCTCTGTCTGCCCTTTGCCTCAAAGGGGGATGAGCCGGTCAGTTTTTTAAATGCATTATTTACATCCACGTCGGCGGCCTGTGTGACAGGTCTTGTTGTCTTTGATACAGCGACAAAGTGGACTATGTTCGGAAGGGTCGTGCTTCTGATCCTGATCCAGGTCGGCGGTCTGGGAGTGGTGACCATGGCAGCCGCCGTCATCACGCTGACAGGGGCACAGATCGGTCTGATGCCCCGGCTGGCGGTCCAGGATGCGGTCTCGGCGCCGGAGCTCGGATCTGTGCTGAACTTTATGAAGTTCCTCATAGCGGGAACCTTCTGCATCGAGGGAATCGGTGCCTTATGTCTGCTGCCTGTCTTTGCAGGGCAGTTCGGCTTTGTGAAGGGGCTTGGGTTTGCGGTCTTCCATTCGATTTCCGGATTCTGCAATGCGGGATTTGATCTGATGGGGGAGCAGGCTCAGTTCTCCTCGCTGACAGCCTATGCTTCCAATGTGGCGGTCAATGTGGTCATTATGCTGCTGATCATCCTGGGCGGTCTGGGATTTCTGACATGGAGCGACCTGATCAACAACCGTTTCCGTTTTAAGAGGCTGCGTCTGCAGACCAAAATGATTCTGGTATCAACTGCAGCGCTCATTCTGCTCCCCGCCCTTTATTTTTTCTTTGTGGAATTTAAGGGATACCCCTGGAATGAGCGCATTCTCCTCTCGCTCTTTCAAAGTGTGACGCCGCGCACAGCGGGCTTCAACACGGCCGATTACGGGCAGATGAGTGAGAGCGGTCTGCTCATCACTGTCATGTTGATGATAGTGGGCGGCGCGCCGGGCTCGACGGCCGGCGGCATGAAGGTCACGACCATGGCGGTCCTCTTCCTGGCCTCCGCTACATTTCTGAGGCGCCAGGAGCAGGTCAATTGCTTCAGGAGGCGGATCGAGAAGGATGCGATCCAGAATGCCATGGCGCTCCTGACACTCTATATTTTTCTTCTGCTCGGCGGGTCCATTCTCATGTCCTCCACAGAAGGTTTTCCCATCATCACCTCCCTGTTCGAATGTGCTTCGGCACTTGGAACCGTGGGTCTGACGACCGGGATCACGCCCGGCCTCTCCGTCCTGTCCAGGATGATCCTGATCGTATTTATGTTTTTCGGGCGTGTCGGCGGACTGACCCTGGGATATTCTTTTGCCGCCTCGGTGAGGGGGAATCCGGGACTTCTGCCTGTAGAAAAAGTATATGTCGGGTAAAAATGCAGGTTGTAAGTATGGGGTAATTCTCTCAGTTAATTTTCTCAGTTAATTTTTTCAGTTAATCCTGTCGGTAAAAGCTGACCGGTTAATCTGTCGGGTAAATCTATTATTGTTGTGAAGCGAGTTTCTCTTTATACGGGCATATCCCACGGCTGCAGGCAGATCAGGGATATTGCGCGTTGAAGGGCATAGCGGGGGTAAAAAAATGGCAAAGAGCATACTGATCATCGGTGCAGGAAGATTCGGCCGCTACAGTGCCCAGAAGCTGTACGAACTGGGGCATGATGTCATGGTCGTGGATATGCGTGAAGAGCTGATCAACCAGATCATGCCTTTCGTGTCCGACGCCCGGATCGGCGACAGCACGGATAAGGCCTTTATGAATACGCTGGGTGTCAATCTGTATGATTTCTGCATTGTCGCCATCGGCGATGATTTTCTCAGTTCTCTGCAGACAACCTTCACGCTGGATGAGCTGGGCGCAAAAAAGATCATTGCCCGGGCCACAAGCCACCGCCAGGAGAAGTTCCTTTTGCGCAACGGTGCCTCCTATGTGGTCTTCCCGGAGAGGGAGCTGGGCTTCTGGACAGCGATCCGGTTCAGTTCTGACAGCATTTCCAATTATGTGGATCTGTCTGACGGATACGGCGTCTATGAGATCAAAGTGCCTGAGCGCTGGAGCGGGAAGCGGATCGATGAACTCGACGTTCGAAGAAAATATCATATCAATATCCTGGGGGTGCGTGATCCCTACAACAATTTGATTTCTCCGAATAATGCGGCAGGTAATCAGAAGCCCCCGGAAATCGACATGGATGTCCGCTACAACACTGTGCTGCACAGCGGGCAGACCATGATGGTCCTGGGGAAATCCGAGCATATTCAGAAGATCCTGTGAGATCTGCGGAAAATGTCATCCTGCGTTTTTCCCGGCTTCCCTGGCTTTCCCGGCACAACGGCACTTTGCATGATGTCAGAAATGTAAGCATGTTTGAAATATGAACATGTTTGTAATGCAGGCATGTTTGAAATGTGAAGGTGTATGTAGTCCGGCATGTTTGACAGAGGTATAGATGATGAGCAGTTTTTTCACATTAGTTACAGAGAACATTCTCGTTGTACTCGGATTCGCTTTATACGGCGTATTGGTGTATTATATGGTTGCGAAGGCAATTCGCCGCTATTCGGACAAAAAAACCGGACGCGGTTCCGAAAAAAAGAGCGGACGCGGCAAGGCGATCAGTGATCAGGATTCTACCGAAGCCAATGTTTTTTTTACCATGTTCAGGAATAAACAGGAGGAGTCTGAAGAGGAAGATCATTCCAGGAAGGATTTTTCCAGAGACATTCCAACGGCCAATTCCTACAGGCATCGGAAAAGCCAGCAGGACTGAGGCAGACAGGGTTTCCTGTGGGGACCGGCACAAAAAACAGGGGCGTTTTTGCATAGGATTGACAGGTTTGAATTATGACAGGTTGAGTTTTGGCAGGTTTGAATTTTGACAGGTTTGAATGGTAAGCCTGAGCCGTAACGAGGGATTCCATCAGCAGAAGAGACAGAGGTCGGTATGTTACATTCTCCGGTCAGGCACAATCACAATATGGAAGAGACGGGCGGTAAGAGCAGCAATGCTACCCGCCCTTCTGTTATGGTCTGCCTGTCTCCTTCTCCCAGCACAAAGCGGGTCATCCGCACGGCGGCCAGGATGGCTTTTCCCCTTCCGCCGTCTTCTGCATCTTCTTCATCTCCTGCAGACGGCCCCGCCCCGATTGCCCTCTATGTAGGCAGCACCGGCCGCGAGGCTGAGGAAGATTCCCTGCTCCGTGAAAATATCCAGTACGCCCGGAGTTTTGGCTTTGAAGTGCACACGATCCAGGGGGCGGATATTCCCCTGGCGATCGCCGAATATGCCCGCCGGGAAGAAGTGACGGATCTGTTTGTGGGATACAGCCCGCCCTCTTTTACCCTGCTGCCCAGGCCGGCGATCAACGAAAAGCTGCTGAGTTATCTGCCGACGGTGGATATCCACATCGTCCCCGACCCTGTATCCTCTTCTTATCCCAGGGATATGAGGCAGAGACGGCCGGGCTCTCCCAACTGGAACCTGAAGGATCTGTTTCTGGTGCTCGCCGTCATGGCTGTGGCGACCTTCCTCTCCTACTGGTTCTATATGTCGCGCTTCAGCAACTCGAACATCATCACGATCTATATCCTCGCCGTGCTGATCGCGTCCGTCATGACTTCCAGCCGTATCTACGGAACTTTCGCCGCCATCCTGTATGTGCTCCTCTTCAACTTCCTGTTCATAGATCCCCGATTTACACTGCTGGTGTACGATTCGGCCTATATGATGACCTATCTCGTCACTGTGGTGGCCGCCCTGATCACCGGCACCGTCGCCGTTCGAATGAAAAATATAGCGCGTGTCTCCGCCGAGAACGCCTATCAGGCCAAGGTGCTGCTGGATACTTCCAACCAGCTGGAGAGCGCGGAGGACTCAGAGGACATCGTCCGCACCACCTGTATGCAGCTGGTCCATCTGCTCAACCGCGCAGTCGTGTTCTATCCGCCTGAAGCTGTCAGGGGCAGTTCAGACACTGCAGCAGATCCTGTTTTTTTTCCTGCAGGAGAAAAAACCCTCTCTCCCGCTCTTCTGGACAGAGAGCTGGGCGCGGTGCGATGGACTTTTTCCAACAGTACGACTTCCGGCGCCTTTACCTCCCAGTTCGGAGATTGTTCCTGCCGGTATCTGAGCGTCTATTCGGGAGAGACCCGTTATGGCGTGATCGGCATCGATATGGAAGGGCATCCGCTCACGGAGTTTCAGGATACCATCCTTTTGTCCATCATTCATGAGTGCACCATGGCGCTTGAAAACGAGCGCATGGCCAGGGAAAAGCAGACGGCCGAGATCCGCGCGGAAAACGAGCGCCTGCGCGCCGGGCTCCTGCGCTCCATCTCCCATGATCTGCGCACTCCGCTGACATCCATCTACGGCTATGCCTGCAGCCTGCGCAGTTACGAGGATGATCTGCCGCGCGAGGACCGCGACAAGATCTATGAGGATATCATGGAGGACGCGGACTGGCTCAACGCCCAGTTCGAGAACATTCTCTCTATGACCAGGCTGGAGAGCGGCATCGGCATCCGCAGGACCATTGAAAACATGGAGGATGTCATTGAGCAGAGCCTGCGGCATGTCAGCTCCCACCACAACCGTCCCATTGCCTTCGATACAGAGGGTTCCGAGGACCAGATCTTTTTTGCCGAGATGGAGCCCAAGCTCATCATGCAGGTCATGATCAATCTCCTGAACAATGCCGTAAAATATACGCCCGCAGACGCCGAGATCCGGGTGCACATGGAGCGCTCCGGGGACCAGATCATCGTGGACGTCGCCGACAAGGGGCCCGGCATCTCCGATGAGGACAAGCCCTATGTCTTCGATCTTTTTTACAATGGCAAAAAGAGTCTGACCGACAGTTACCGGTCCATGGGGATCGGCCTGAACCTGTGCGCCCAGATCATTCATGCCCACGGCGGCAGCATAGAGGTCCAGGACAACGAACCGGCAGGCGCCCTCTTCCGCTTCCGCCTACCCGCGGCAAATCTGGATTCTGCGGAAATGCAGCCGGCGGATCCTGACGAATGCTGAAAAATCCCGGTAAATTCTGATGAATCCTGAAGAATCCCGATGACAGGACGATTGAAATTCAAGACTCGCCCGCGCGTCTTGCGCGATGAAGAATAACCGGAAGGATGACATTAACGATCAATTAGGAAGGTTCTTTGATATGGATGACATGAAAATCCTTGTTGTGGAGGACGACCGCTCCGTCCTGAACCTGATCACAACTACACTGAAGATCAATCATTACTCCTACATTGCAGCTTCTACCGGAAACGAGGCAGTTTCACTGTGCGCTTCCCATCACCCAGGCTTGATCCTGCTGGATCTGGGTCTTCCGGACATCGACGGCATTGAGGTCATCCGCACAATACGTTCCTGGTCCTCCGCCATCATTATCATCATCAGTGCCCGCGGAGAGGACAGCGACAAGATCCTGGCTCTTGACAGCGGGGCCGACGATTACCTGACCAAGCCTTTTTCCATTGAAGAACTCCTGGCCCGCATCCGCGCGGCCATGCGCAGGATGCAATATATTGCGAGCAAGGGTGAAAAAAGCCCCGTCTTTACCAACGGGGATCTGGTCATCGATTATGCTTCCCGCACTGTCACTGTCGCGGGAACCGAAGTACATCTGACTGCCATAGAATACAGACTGCTGACACTCATGGCTTCCAATGTCGGCAAGGTCCTGACCCATTCCTTCATCATCGACCGCATCTGGGGCGGAGGTGTGGAGACAGACATCGTCTCCCTCCGCGTCTATATGACTTCCCTGCGAAAAAAGCTTCGCTCTGCACAGCCCGGCCTCAACCTGATCGAGACCCACATAGGCATCGGCTATCAGATGCTGCGCGCAGAGAAGGCATGAAAGATTGGGGTTGTCGGGTTGTCAGCGGTTGTCAGGGGTTGTCGGTTGTCAGGGGTTGTCGGTTGTCAGGGGGACGGTTCCTTTGACACCCTGAGGTGTCAAAGGAACCGTCCCCCTGACAACCGAAGGAACCGTCCCCCTGACACCCCCCCTGACAACCGCCTGACAACTAATTGTACGTCGAAAAATGCAATTTATAGAAAAGCACACGTCTGCACACAGAATCCATGCATCAAACATGTGTGAACTTAAATAATGCACAAAAAAACGCATGTATTTTTGGTGTAAATTGTGGCAGAAAATTAACGAACAAGTCTTGCAATTTTATCCATTAGTTAGTATGCTAATTATTAGAAAAACACTTTATACGTTGAGGGATATTTAGGTCCTTCAACACTTTCCACATTTTATGAGGAGGCATGTATGGTAAGCTTTCAGTTGACAGAAGACCAGAAGGAAATGCAGGAACTGTTCCGCAAATTCGCTCAGGACAAGGTTGCCAAGGTAGCCGAGGAAATGGACGAAAAAGAAGAGATGAATATGGACATCATCGCCGAAATGAAGGAGCTTGGCTTCTTCGGCATCCCTTTCTCGGATGAAATCGGCGGCGCAGGCATGGACGTTCTGACCTATGCTCTGATGATGGAAGAGATCTCCAAGGTTGACGCCAGCACCAGCATCACCCTTTCCGTTCACACTTCTCTTTGCGCTTCCAGCATCGAAGAGTTTGGAACTCCCGAGCAGAAAGAGAAATGGCTTCGCCCTCTGGCAGACGGCAGCAAGATTGGCTGCTTCGGCCTGACCGAGCCCAATGCAGGATCTGACGTTGCAGGCGCTGTCACCACCGCTGAGAAGGATGGCGACTTCTATGTAATCAACGGCGCTAAGATCTTCACAACCAACTCCGGTTTCGCTGATACCTTCCTGGTATTCGCTCTGACCGACAAGTCCGTCCCCGCTCACAAGGGCATGTCCGCATTCCTTGTTGACAGGAACACTCCCGGCCTGGAAGTCCAGCCCGACATCAAGCGCATGGGTATCCGTGCTGCTTCCAACGCAGAAGTTTACTACAACAACGTCCGCGTTCCCGCAGCAGATATGCTGGGCAAGGAAGGCACCGGCTTCAAGATCGCTATGAAGGCTCTTGACGGCGGCCGTATCGGTATCGCAGCTCAGTCTGTCGGTATTGCTCAGGGCGCTCTTGACGAAGCCATCAAGTACTGCAAAGAGAGAAAGCAGTTCGGCAAGCCCATCACCGCTTTCCAGAACACTCAGTTCCGTATGGCTGAGGATCAGGCTATGATCAATGCAGCACGTCTCCTCACATGGCAGGCAGCTGTTGCAAAGGACAACCACGAGAACTACAACTTCCTCGCTGCACAGGCTAAGCTCGTTGCTGCAACCGTAGCTAACGATGTCTGCCGTCACGCTGTTCAGTACATGGGCGGCTACGGCTACTGCCGTGAGTACGGCGTAGAGCGCAAGCTCCGCGACGTCAAGATCACCGAGATCTACGAGGGCACATCCGAAGTCATGAAGATGGTCATGTCCGGCAGCATGCTCCGCTAATTGTCGGAAAGAATCCGGTTAATGGTTCGGCAGATTTGATTACATCCTGGTTTCGACTCAACAAAGTCTGCTGAAAGCGTTTTACCATTACAAAAAACCTCTGCGTCTGTCAATTCAGGCGCAGAGGCTTTTTTTATGTTTTTATCACGGATGCTCAAATCTTTTGTGAATGGTGCAGCTTCATTATATGTTGAAAAGCACTGTTTTTTCGTTAAAAAAGCTGTCAAAAAATTTTCTGTCGGAAGGGGTCAGGCGCTGTGCGCTCTTCCGTAGGTCCGCTCATTATAGAGGGTCTCAAACTCTCTGAGTTTGCGGATCTCGGCATCGGTCAGGTCTTTGGGGACCTGGATCTGGACGGTGACGTAGAGGTCGCCGGGCTGGGCGCTGCTTTTTTCGGCGTGGATGCCCTTGCCGCGGATGCGGATCTTTTTGCCTGCATCCGTTCCTTTAGGGATCTTGCAGAGGATCTTTTTGCCGTTGGGCATGCGGACTTCCGCCTCGCCTCCCATGACAGCTGTCATGAAGGGGACATTAGCGGTCGCATAGATGTCCTGTCCTTTTCTGGTAAATTCTTTGCTCTCCTGCACGGTGACTTTGAGCAGAAGGTCGCCCTTGCGGCTGCCGTCGGCAGAGATATTCCCCTTGCCGCGCAGGCGCACGGATTTGCCGTTGTCTATGCCGGCCGGAATATGGACGCGCAGTGTCTGGGTCCCGCTCCCGTCCGCTTTCTGCAGGCGGATGCTGCGGTCGCATCCCAGTACCGCCTCCTCGAAGGAGATGGTGACGGGGAATTCCGCATCAAGGGTTTCCGCCGCGCCCCGGGTCCCGTCGCCTGCGGCGAATCCGCTGAAATCTCCGTAGCCCGCGCCGCCATAGCCGCTGCCTGCATTGTGGAAGCTGTGGAATCTGCTGCTGCCTCCGCCGGTCCTGCCGTAGGAACTGCCGCTGCCGTAGCCGTTGTTACTGTTACCGCCGCTGCTATAGCCTGCGCTGCCGCCTGCTGCTCCGGCGTTCCTGAAGAGGTGCTCAAAGAGGTCGCCGTAGTCTCCGGGATCTCCGCCTTCAAAGTGGAAGGTAGTATAGCTTCCGTCTTTTCCGCGGAATGTTCCGGATCTGCCGCCGGAGCCCGCTCCCGTGAATCCGCCAAATCCGTTAAATCCGTCAAAGCCTCCAAATCCGGAGCCGCCGCCAAAGCCGCCGAAGCCTGCCTTTTTGGCCTCCTCCATTCTCTTTGCGTATTCTTTGGGATCCATTCCGCTCTCAAAAGCGGCATAGCCGTATTCGTCGTAAATCTTCCTCTTCTCTTCATCTCCGAGAATCGAATTTGCTTCCGAAATATCCTTGAATTTCTTCTCAGCTTCCGCGTTTCCCGCATTGGAATCGGGATGGTATTTCTTCGCAAGCTTTCTGTACGCTTTCTTGATCTGCGATGCATCCGCATCACGCTTTACACCGAGGATCGCGTATAAATCTTTTTCGTTTGGTTTTCTGTATGTTGCTGCCATTTGTCTCACCCCCTTTCCGTATGGGGAAATGGTTATATTTCTTCACAATATAAAGCTATCTTCACAGCATAAATCCGGCAGACAGAGCCTGCCGTTGGGTTTATTTGCCATCGCGCAATAACGCAGTGATCGTCGCGGGACAGACGCAAGACTCGCAGGCGAGTCCCGGATGTACTTGTTATATATATTATATAACACCTATTCTCATTATAGTCAAGGACTTCTGCAAAAAACTCTTTCCCGAAAAAAGTTTCCTGAAAACCAGCTTCTCTAAAATAGCTTTTCTGAAAAAGTTTTCATAAAAGGCCTTCCGGAAAAAACGGTCCGCAAAAAAGCGCCGCCGGCATAAGCCGGCAGCGCCCGGATTCTCCGGTCAGGAGGAAAAATACTGTATTTGCAGATTATTTTTTCGGTATTATCTTTCAGTATCTTTCAGAAAGTTATTTTAATGCTGTCTTTTTCAAAGTGAATTGTGCGGTGAATTATGCGGGGCCTAACTATAGCCAGCGCAGGTTTTTCAGGTTTTTTCAGGCTTTCGCAAATTCCATGACCAGGTGCAGGAGGATTTCCACACAGGTATCCATTTCCTCTGCAACCGCATGTTCATAGAAGCCGTGATAGGCATAGCCGCCTGTCCCGAGATTGGGGCAAGGCAAGCCTCTGAAGGAGAGCTGGGCCCCGTCGGTCCCGCCGCGGACAGGTCTGGAGAAGGGAGTCAGTCCCACTGCCCGTATGGCCTTTTCGGCTGCCCGGATGGCCTCGGGGTGGTCCGCAATGACCTCCGCCATGTTGCGGTACTGGTCTTTGATCGAGCAGGTCACCGTTCCTTCGCCGTACTTTTCATTGAGGGCAAGGGCGATCTCTTGCATCTTTTTCTTTTTTTCTTCGAACTTTTCCGCGTCGTGGTCGCGCAGGATGTAGTCTGCAGATGCTTCCGTTACATTTCCGCGGGCGCCGGTCAGGTGATAAAAGCCTTCGCGGTCCTCTGTTCTCTCGGGCACCTCCTGGTCCGGAAGCATGGCATTGGCCTCCATGATCACCTTCATGGCATTGATCATCTTGTCCTTGGCATCGCCGGGATGGACCGAAATGCCGTGTGCCGTCAGCCTGGCAGCAGCCGCGTTGAAGGTCTCATATTCAATCTCGCCAGGGACAGAGCCGTCCACCGTATAGGCGATTTCCGCCCCGAATTTTTCCAGATCCAGAAGGGCTGCGCCGTGTCCGATCTCTTCATCGGGTGTAAAGCAGACGCAGATTTTCCCGTGGGGGATTCCGTCATTGATCAGGCGCTCGCACATGGTCATGATCTCTGCGACACCGGCCTTGTCATCCGCGCCCAGGACAGAGGTCCCGTCTGTTGTCAGGATGGTCTTTCCGATGCAGTCCTTCAAGTGGGGGAAAGCATGGGGATCCAGGACCCTGCCGGAAGTTCCCAGCGGAATCGGGCTCCCTTCATAATTCTCGATCACCTGGGGGTGGGTATCGGTGCCTCCGCAGTCGTCTACTGTATCCAGGTGGGCGATCAATCCGATGGCTTTCCGGTCCTCATAGCCGGGTGTGGGAAGAAGAAAGCCGTAGGTATAGGCATGCTCATCGACGAAAACACCCGTCATGCCCAGTGCTTCCATCTCGCCGGCCAGCAGGTGTGCCAGTTCAAATTCTCCTTCCCCTGTCGGTGTTTTTTCCACTTGCTCGTGACTGGTCGTGTTGACCGCCGCATAGTTCAGTAAACGTCTGTATGCTCTCATGATGCTTCCTCCAAAGATGTCCATTTATGTCCAGGTTTGTCCAAAGATGTCGTTTTCGAGTTCTTCCGCCTTGTCAAATCATTTTACAAGTGCACAGGGGGAGGGGCTTCCTCAAGCAGGGCCTGCTCCTCTTTGGTCAGTTCATGTGCCGCAAAGAGATCGGGACGCATTTTGCGGGTGAGGAGGAGGGACTGCTGCAGGCGCCATTTGCGAATCTTTTCGTGGTCTCCGGAGCGCAGGACCGCAGGTACGGCCTCGCCCTCATAGACAGCGGGCTGGGTGTACTGGGGGTATTCCAGCAGACCGTTTTCAAAGGATTCCTCCTGTGTACTGGCATCGCGGAGGCTGCCGGGCAGAAGGCGGGCGACAGAATCAATGATGACCTGGGCGGCGAGTTCGCCTCCGGTCAGGACATAGTCGCCGATAGAGACCTGCTCATCGGCATGGGGATAGATGCGGGCATCCATTCCCTCGTAATGGCCGCAGATCAGGATGAGGTGGTCTGTCTCTGCGAAATCGTGAGCTTTCTTCTGGCTATAAGGCCTGCCGGCGGGGCTGAGGATGACTGTCCGCACATCATTTTGGGGAGCGGCCTGCTCCGCTGCCCTGTCCTTCATGAAATCCGAAGCACAATCCTCTTCTCTCCTGTTTTCAGACTGTTTTTTCCTGTTTTCAGACTGTTTTTTCCTGTCTTCCGGAAAGTCTTTCCGATTTTCAGAAAGAGCGCTGTAATTTCTCTTTTTGCAGGCGCGGAGGGCATCGAGAACCGGCTGGCAGCGCATGACCATGCCGGCTCCGCCGCCGAAGGGGGAGTCGTCGATATGGCGAAAGCTGCCGGGGGCATATTCGCGGATGTCAATGATTTCCACCCTAAGAACCCCGTTTCTGACCGCGCGGGCTATGACGGGAGCCTGCAGGAAGCTGTCGAAGAGATCCGGCATGATTGTAAGTACAGAAATGATCATGGTCTGTTTTACCTGTGTCGCCTTTTTGCCTGTGTCAGAGTAATTCATCAAGAGTACTGCCGTAGGCGGGCAGGAACTCTTTGCAGAAATCGCGGACTTCGGGCATCTGTGCGGACATATTGTCGACAGAATCCTGAATGGTCTTTTTTGCGGTCCGGAATTCGCCGTTTCCCGCATTCTCTTCTTCAATGCATTTGATGAGGGCGGAAATCTTGTCAGCGGCCTTGACCAGGCGGCGCAGGTACTGCTCCTGCTCAGCGTTTTCGCTCTTTTCCGGGAGGAGGATTCCGCGGTAGGTCTCCCGAAGATCTTCGGGAAGAAGGCGCAGAAGGCGCTGTGCAGCAGCTTCCTCCACTTCGTGATAGGCGTTCCGGATGTCGCTGTTGTGGTATTTGACCGGGGTGGGCATGTCTCCGGTGATGATCTCGGTGGCATCGTGATAGAGCCCCAGCAGGGCGGCGCGGTCGGCGTCGAGATCCTGTCCGTAGCGGGTATTTCCGATGGTACAGAGAACGTGGGCTATACATGCGACCTCCAGGGCGTGTTCGGAGAGGTTCTCCGGCCTGGAACTGCGCATGAGGGCCCAGCGCTCAATGTATTTCATTCTTGAAATCGTTGCAAAAAAGCTGTGCATGTTGTCCTGTCCTCTACTGCCCGGCTTCCTCTGCCCGGCGTTCTCTGTCTGTTTTTCACTGTCCGGCTTACCCTGCCTGGCTTTCACGGCCCAGCTTCTACTGTCCGGATTTCACCGCCCGGCGTTCACTGTCTGGCTTTCACTGCCCGGCTTACCCTGCCTGGTTTTCTGCCCGGCCTTCACTGCCGGTTTTTTCACTGTCCGGGCTTCATTGCCGGTTTTTCCAGCTGCGCACTTTGGCGCGGATCCGCTGGAGGGCATTGTCGGTGGATTTTTCATCCCTGTTGAGGATATGGGCGATCTCGATGTAATTCAGGCCTGTCAGGTGGAGGTCCAGGACCTGTTTTTCCAGCGGGCTGAGTTCGTTTTCGATCCGCTCCTGCAGGGCCGCAAAGTTCTCGCGGTCTATGAGGACTTTTTCGGGATTTGCTCCGTATCCTCCGGCGGACATGGTGTTGAGGTCATCTGTGATGGACTCTTCCAGTTCCGGGCCCTCGTTGCCGTCGATACTGCCTGCGGGCGCGGTGGGGGTGCTCAGGGAGACGGCTGTGTTCAGGGGCATGTGCTTTTTCCTTCCGGATGCCTGAACCGCTGTATAGAGCTGGCGGGCGACGCAGAGCGAGGCAAAAGTGGAAAAGCTGGCGTCCCTGCCGCAGTCGTAGTCGCGAAGTGCCTTAAAGAGTCCGAGCATGCCCTCCTGGATGAGGTCTTCGGAATCGCCGCCGAGAATGAACATGGAGCGGGCACGGTTTCGCACGAGTCCCTTGTAGCGGCTCATGAGTGTCTCTGTAGCGCGGTCGTCCTGATCTCTGGAAAGGGCGATCAGCTCGTCATCCGACAGGCCTTCGTAGTATTCTTTCTGCATCTGCACTCCTGTTCATTCATTGGCATCTGAAGCAAGAAAATCTTAACTCTTCTCTTATCCCCTCTGGCGGAGGATCTCGTACATGAGAACGCCTGCTGCGACAGAGGCGTTGAGGGAATCGATCTCACCCTTCATGGGAATGGAAGCGGTCATATCGCATTTTTCCCTGACCAGGCGGCTGACGCCGCTGCCTTCCGCGCCGATGACGAGGCCGATGGGGCCGGTCATGGACAGTTTCGTCATAGGAGTGCCGCCCATGTCCGCGCACACGAACCAGAGGCCGCGTTTTTTCAGGTCTTCCATGGTGCGGGCGAGGTTGGTCACCTTGACGACAGGTGTGTAATGGATGGCGCCGGCGGAAGCTTTTGCCGCAGTGGCGGTCAGGCCGACAGCGCGGTCCTTGGGGATAATGACGCCGTGGGCGCCCGCCAGGTTGGCAGTGCGGATAATGGCGCCCAGATTGTGGGGATCTTCGATCTGGTCAAGCAGGATAAAAAAGGGATCCTCCCCTTTTTCGGCAGCTTTGGCAAAGAGATCGTCGATCTCCGCATACTGGAATGCGGCAGCCTGGGCGATGACGCCCTGGTGCCTTCCGGTCTGGGAGAGCTGGTCCAGGCGCTGGCGGGAAAGGAAACGGATGGGGGTGTGGTTCTCTTTTGCAAGGCGCAGTACGGTCTGCATGGCGCCCTCTGCGGGGCCCTCCAGCAGGAAGAGTTTCTCTATGGTTCTGCCCGCCCGATAGGCTTCGATGACAGAATTGCGGCCTTCGATCCTGTTTTCATCGGGCTCTGACTGGCCGGAAAAGAATCTGCTGTCCTGGTCTGCTCTGTCGCGGGCAGAGTAGTTCCTCTCCGGGCGGTTTTCTCTGCGGTCCTGCCTCCGGTCTTCTCTCCTGTCCGTTCTCCTGTCTTCCCTGCGTGTTTCGCTCCGATTTGATTCGTTTCTGTTTTCTCTTGAGTAAGAAGTTTCTCTTGAGTAGGAAGAGGCGCGGCGGTTGTCCCGGTTTCCTCCTCTTCTGTCATTTCCCGGACGTCTGTCCTGCATTTTCGTGGTTTCCTTTCAAAATGATCTTGCTTGAGCTGCAGTTTTTGCGATGAAAAAGCGGGCCGCGGCACAGTATTTCAGCGCTGCGGACCTGCAGTTAATGTCTTTTTATATCTTTTTATAATCTTCTGACCTGTTTTAATTGTTTAGACTGTTTCAAATTGTTTAAACTGTTTTTCAAACAGTTATAAAAGGGGATCTCCGTTTCTTCTGCGTGTCAGCTGCAGGCCGGTCCGCAGAAGTTCCATGAGGCGGTCAGTCCTGCCCTGCAGATAGAGGTAGCCGCACAGGGTCTCGAGGGCAGTCGCCTGCAGGTATTCCTCCAGGGACGCGCCCTTTGCGTGGTGCATGGGGTGGGAATTTCTGCCCCTGCGGTAGACCTTTTTTTCCTCCGTTGTGAGGAGGTCATAGATTGCCTTTCCGATGGCGGCCTGTTTCTGCGCGCGGACCAGGCGGGTGGTCTCGTTGTGGAGCTTTTCCGCCTGGCGGTTGCCCCTGGCGAGAACGCTGGTGCGGATGATCAGGGAGTATACCGCATCCCCCAGAAAAGCCAGGGCCAGCGGGGAAAATGTCCTGATGTCCGCATCCATGCCGAAGAGAGCCAGGGATGCGGCTATGTCCGATTCTGCCTCATTGGTCATGAAAGAGGGCGTACGATCATCGCCGCCCTCTCCGGATTCTGCCGACTGCATGGATTTGTTTTCAGCAGTCTCTGGTAAAAGGGGGTCAGCCCCCCTCTCACGTTTATTGTTGTCTGACAATAGTATGTTCCTCTTCTATGATCAGGTTCTTAAGATCAGGCTTTTTTCCACTTGACGCCCTCGCGGGTGTCTTCAAGGATGATGCCCCTGGCCTTGAGTTCGTCGCGGATGGCATCTGCCTTTGCGAAGTCGCGGGCCTTGCGGGCAGCCTGGCGGGCTGCGATCTGCTCTTCCACGTAGGCGGCCAGATCGTCGTCGAGGCTCTTGTCGCGGACCAGGATCAGTCCGAAGACGTCAGTGAGGGTCTGCAGTTCATCATTGAGCTTGTTCAGGAATGCTGCGGAAGAGTTCTCGCTGACATTGCTGTTGATCCATTTGACGAGCTCAAAGACAGCGGAAATACCGTCTGCGGTGTTGAAATCGTCATCCATGGCGGTCTCAAACTGGGTGCGGAAGGCATCAGCCTGGGTCAGGAGAGCTGTCTCGGCCTCTGTGAGGGTATCGCCTGCTGCCTTTTCAAGCAGGAAGCGGAGGTTCTCGGCACAGTTGACGATGCGCTCATAGGAGGTCTTTGCGGATTCCATGAGCTCACGGCTGAAGTTCAGGGGGCTGCGATACTGGACGGAAAGCATGAAGTAGCGCAGGACCTGGCCGTCGTACTGGTCAAGGATGTCACGTACGGTAAAGAAGTTGCCGAGGGACTTGGACATCTTGCGGTTGTCGATATTGAGGAAGGCGTTGTGCATCCAGTAGCGCGCAAAGGTGCAGCAGTTGGCTGCCTCGGACTGAGCGATCTCATTTTCATGATGAGGGAAGACGAGATCTTCGCCGCCGGCATGGATATCGATGGTGTCGCCGATGTATTCCTTGCTCATGACGGAGCACTCGATATGCCAGCCCGGACGGCCCTGGCACCAGGGGGATTCCCAGAAGGGCTCGCCTTCTTTTTTGGGCTTCCAGAGGACGAAATCAAGGGGATCTTCCTTCTGGTCCTCACCTGTGACTGCCAGCATGCGCAGGCCGGTCTGCATATTGTCGAGATCCTTGTGGGAGAGCTTGCCGTAATCGCGGAATTTGCGGGTGCGGTAGTAGACCGTGCCGTCCTTTGCGACGTAGGCATAGCCCGTGTCGATCAGCTTCTGGATCATTTCGATCATGCCGCCGATCTCTTTGGTCGCCTGGGGATGGGTAGTGGCAGGACGGATATTCATCGCCGCCATATCCTTTTTGCATTCTTCAATGTAACGCTCGGAGATCACGCTGGCGTCAACGCCCTCCTCCTTTGCCTTGTTGATGATCTTGTCATCGACGTCGGTGAAGTTGGAGACAAAGTTGACTTCGTAGCCGCGGTACTCAAAATAGCGTCTGACAGTATCAAAGACGATCATGGGCCGCGCATTGCCGATGTGGATCAGGTTGTAGACGGTGGGGCCGCAGACATACATCCCGACCCTGCCCTCTTTGAGCGGCACGAAATCTTCCTTGCGTTTCGACATTGTGTTGTAAATTCTGATCATTTACAGTCCCTCTATCTGTTTCTGTTTATTTCAAAACATTGCCAAATAATTCCAAAATAATAATTTCAAAAAATAATAATTTCAAAATACCTAAATAATATAAGGTATTTCTTTTAAACAGTCCGTCACCGAACAGGCGGTTGATCACGAAACAGTGGTCAATCACTGACCGGTCCATTGCTGTTTATATGTGTTTTCTGCGGAGTCCCGGTCCGCAGGCATCACTGCCGCATGGGGCAGGCCGAACAGCCGCCGGGCACTGCGCCCGGGTCGGCATCGGCGCCGACCTGGCGGGCGATGAGGTCGCGGGGCGAAGTGATGAGGGCAACCGCCTGGGCGGAAATTCCCTCGCCGCGTCCTGTGAAGCCCAGATGTTCCTCCGTTGTCGCCTTGACGCTGACCTGGGTCACATCGATTTCAAGGGCATCAGCGATATTCTGACGCATCTGATCGATGTAGGGCCGCAGTTTGGGCGCCTGGGCGATCACGGTGGAATCCACGTTTTCAATCAGATATCCGTTTTCAGCAAGGATTTCGGAGACCCTGCGCGCGAGGCGGAGGGAATCAGCCCCTTTGTATGCGGGGTCATTGTCCGGAAAGTGCAGGCCGATATCCCCGAGCGCCGCGGCGCCGAGCAGGGCATCCATAATGGCGTGCACCAGGACGTCCGCGTCCGAATGGCCAAGGAGGCCTTTTTCATAGGGTATTTCCACGCCGCCCAGGATCAGTTTCCTGTTTTCGATGAGTTTGTGGACGTCATAACCGGTTCCAATGCGCATAGGGGGTACTCTCCTGTTATATTTCCTGTATTTCCTGCTATGTCACCTGCTCTGCCTGCAGGGTGAACCTGAATGGGTCAGGCAAAACCGTCTCTCGTGTCCCTGTCGCATACACTGTAGGCAGGGTGAACCTGAATGGGACAGGCAGAACCGTCCCTGGTGTCCCATTAATGGTGGAAGAGGCGGATGCCGGTGAAGCACATGACCATGTCGTGGGCGTCGCAGGCTGCGATGACGTTGTCGTCGCGGATGGAGCCGCCGGGTTGGGCGACGTATTTAACGCCGCTGCGGTATGCGCGCTCAATGTTGTCGCCGAAGGGGAAGAAGGCGTCGGAGCCGAGGGTCACGTCGGTGTTGCCGGCCAGCCATGCTTTCTTTTCTTCTGCTGTGAAAACAGAGGGCTTCTCGGTGAAGAGTGCTTCCCACTTGCCGTCGTCGAGAACGTCCATGTATTCCTCACCGATGTAGAGGTCGATGGCGTTGTCGCGGTCTGCGCGGCGGACACCCTCCTTGAAGGGCAGGTTGAGGACCTTGGGGCACTGGCGCAGGTACCAGTTGTCGGCCTTCTGGCCGGCGAGGCGTGTGCAGTGGATACGGGACTGCTGGCCGGCGCCGATGCCGATTGCCTGGCCGCCCTTGACGAAGCATACGGAGTTGGACTGGGTATACTTGAGGGTAATGAGAGCGATGGCCATGTCGTCGCGCGCTGCGGCAGGCAGGTCTTTGTTCTTAGTCACGATATTGGCAAAAAGGGCGTCGTCGACAACGAGTTCATTGCGGCCCTGCTCGAAGGTGATGCCGTAAACCTGTTTCTTCTCGATGGGAGCGGGAACGTAGTCGGGATCCATCTGAAGGATGCAGTAGTTGCCTTTTTTCTTGCTCTTGAGGATCTCGAGGGCGTCGTCGTCGTAAGCGGGAGCGATGATGCCGTCGGAGACTTCGGGCTTGATCAGGTTGGCGGTGCAGGCATCGCACTTGTCGGACAGGGAGATGAAATCACCGAAGCTGGACATTCTGTCTGCGCCGCGGGCACGTGCATAGGCACTTGCCAGGGGAGTGAGCTCACCGGCATCCTCTACCCAGTAGATCTTCTTTTCCACCTCGGAGAGGGGAAGGCCGATGGCTGCGCCGGCGGGGGAGACGTGCTTGAAGGAAGTCGCTGCGGGCTTGCCTGTGGCTCTCTTGAGCTCTTTGACCAGCTGATAGCCGTTGAGGGCGTCAAGCAGGTTGATGTAGCCGGGTCGTCCGTTCAGGACAGTGATGGGAAGTGCGCTGCCGTCTTCCATGTAGACGCGGGAAGGCTTCTGGTTGGGGTTGCATCCGTATTTCAGCTGAAGTTCTGTCATGATCTCTGTACTCATTGAATTCCTTTCTGCAAATTCAAGACTCGCTCGTGAGTCTCAGGCGATGAAAAAAAGATAAATATGTATTATTTATTCTTGTTGATGATGCGGCTCTCTGCAGCGCCTGTGGCAATGTCGATGAAGCGGACAAAGAGAGAGACCTTGTTGTCTTCATTGAGGGCGTCCCAGATGCGGCCTGCGAAGGTATCGATGTCAGCGGTAAATGCCTCGTCAAAGGCAAGCTTGACAGGTTCGCCGGCGAAGGAGGGAAGCGGGTTTCCGTCGCCCTGATAAGTGGAGATGAAGCGGCCCTGGCCGGCTGCGGGATTCTCATAGGCGAATGTCTGGCGCAGGCATGCGGAAGGGTCTCCGTCATCCGATTTGAGGATGGACATGGCAAAGTTGTATTTGCCGGCTTCCACGTGCAGGACACCGGAAATCCTGGGGGTGTAGTTGGGAGCATCGGGCTCGAACTCGCGGGTGCGCAGAGACTGTTCAAAAGTCATCTGGCGGTCAAGGCCCTCATAGATGGTGTCGGTCTGATCACCGTTGGTGACGATGGTCTTGTTGCCGAGAACGCGCACGGGCGCGTAGATGATCAGGCTGGGGTCTTCCATTTTGGAGGGATCAAAGGCTTCTGTGCGGATGCCGTCTCCCTCTGTCACAAATACTCTGTTGCGGCTGTTTGAACTTCTGCCCATGATAAAGTAGGCGATGACAGCCTTTTTGCCGTCGGCGCTCCGGCCGATGGTGATTCCTCTTCCGGGATAACTGACTTCGCGCAGGATTTTTTCAAGATCTGCCATAGTGTTCGTTCCTTTCCTTTCCGGCACGGGCGGTCCCGCAGAGCGGTCCGATGCGCCTCTGTCGATTGTTCAGCTGCAGTTCTCTTGACGTGATTCAAGGACTGTCTGCAGGCCCTCCGTCCCAGAGAGTCACATAACAGTCCTGATTGTTTGCGGTTTTATGTACACTTCACATCATGTACTCATCATGAACTTTTTACTCCAGGTACTATGTACTTTAAGTACTCTGTACTATAAGTGCTCTTCATTTTGAGTATTACTCATGTGGAAAAATGATTTTACCAGATTACTCTGTTTCTATCAATGTATTATTTAACAATGTATTATTTAAACCTGTTCTCATATAAGCCGGGTTTTCCGCTAAAAAGATGTGAAAAGAGCCGCGGGTTTCAAGCCGGTCTGTGCAGCAGCTTCTCATCCGTTGCGGTCAGACCTCATCCGACGCAGTCAGTCCTTATCCGGCGCGGTCTGCCCTCATCCGACGCGGTCTGCCCTCTTCCGGTGCGGTCAGCCGGTCACTGTTCCTGCTCTTGCCCGATGTCAAGGGGAATCTCCAGGGTCTCCTGTCTGTCCGCGAAGAAGGGAACGCTCTGATCAATGACCAGGCAGAGGGTGCCGTCGTCGCGAATGCAGAATTTGTATTCATCCGCTTCGAGGTCCTCTACATAATCCTCAACATCCGATTTGAGGATCTCCGTATAGCCTTCCTGCTGCAGCCAGGACCAGAGAGCGCGCCTGACAAAGCGTCTGAGGCCGATGTCGGTCTTGCCGGTCAGGTCACCCAGTGAGACCTCTTCGCCGTCCGACAGGCGGAATGTCCTGCCGCAGTAGTCATTGCTCTGTGTCCCCCCTATGTTCTGCACATGTGCCATCCGGATGCAGAGGAGGCCTTCTCCGGAGTAAGTGCCCTCAACGCCGACATAGTCGCGGCAGGCAGCATCTTTGTCCGTGACGCCCGCCTTTGCCAGCAGGGAGGAAGGTTCGTTTTCGGGATCGGCAAAATAATCATCCTTCTGCTTCTGCAGGGAGGCATTGATCTTGTCTGCATAGGGATAGTATTCGTCACTGACGATCGCCAGATCATAATACTGTGTGCAGGCGACCTCATTGCCGCCGGGAATGAGGAAAGAACCGGACCGGTCCTCCGTCTCCACGTAGCTTTCCACCTTTTCGTAGCCGGCTGCGATCTCTTCCTGCAGGGCAGTCCTCTTTGCATCCGCATCGGCCCTTGGCCGGGCAAAGCGCTCGTCCGCAGGGTCTTCAAGAGTTGCGGCGGCCGCATCGCAGAGCAGGACTACCTGCCCGTAGCAGTCACAGGCCTGCGCCCGGGAGGGAATATCCGAAGCCTTTGCCGCGAGTTCGTCCGCTCTGTAAAGTTCGGACAGGATATGTCCCTCGAGTGCCTCGGGGCTGACTCCGCTGATCTCTTCCGCCTCTTCATAGGCTGCGGAGGCCTCTTCGTAGTTTTTTGCCTCCAGGAGGGCATCGGCCTTCTCCAGAGCCCTCGCCAGCCGTTTTTCGGGGAGGTTGTAGTTGTAGTACGCAAATCCTGCCGCTGCCAGTATGAGGACGAGGACTATGGCTGCGTATTTTTTGATTTTTCCATTGTTCTGTCCGCCTGCGGCGGACGCGTCATTCTTTTTTTCTTCCATCCTTTGTCTTTCTGTAAATCTCTTTTCAGTAAATCTCTTTCCTGTAGATCTCTATAACCTTTGGATCTCTATAACCTGTAGATCTCTGTAACCTCTAAATCTCTGTAACCTGTAGATCTTTGTAGACCTCTGTAGATCTCTGTCAATTTCAGCACATCTCAGTATATCCCACCAAATCTCAGTAAAAGCTCAGTAAATCCCGGGAATCTCAGTGCGTCTGCCTGCCGGAAATCCCGGCGGGCTTTTACTGAACTGTTGTTCCCTGGCGGTCCGCGCGGATCTGGGACATCAGCTCACGGTTGGCCATTTCGTATTCGTTGAAATAAGCCGCCTCGTTTCCGTCGAAATCAGCGGGGTTGATCGTTCCCCTGTACCAGGTTTTTCCCTCAAAGTATTCGCGGATGCTCTGGGTATCAAACTTGCGGCCGTGGCGGGCATAGATCTCGTTGATGGCCATCTGCAGGGTGTAGTCGTCGAGCTGGCTGAGTTCCTGTTTTGTGTAATAGCGTGAGCTGCTCTCGGGGAGAATATAATCGGAATCTCCCTTCTGGACTTTATCGGAGACGCTCTTTTCGGAGACGGTTTTCTTTTTGTCGGAAGACTGAGTCGCAACACCGCTGGAATCGTTCCTGGCATCGCCGCCGACCGAGGTCTGATCGTTATCTGTATTCTGCTCGTCTGCTCCGGCGTAGTACACTTCATTGCCGTCTTCGTCTACTTCCCATCCGGAGACGTTGCTGTCATCATCTTCATAGCCGTCATCTTCGTAACCGTCATCTTCGGGTTCTTCGTACTGAGGCTGTGAGCTCTGGCCGCTGTTCTGCGGTGCCTGGGCGCTCTGGTCATTGTTCTGAGGTGCCTGGGCGCTCTGGTTATTGTTCTGAGGTGTCTGGGCGCTCTGGTCACTGTTCTGCGGTGCCTGGGCGCTCTGACCGCTGTTTTGGGAAGCGTCGCCGGCAGCGGACACATCCGCCTGCTCCTGACTGTCGGAATTATTCTCTGCTCCCGCCGGAGAAGGTGTTTCCATATTTCCGGAATCCGAAGACTGACCGGACTCCTGTGCCTGCCCGGAAGCGGGGGTCTGCAGGCCCTGGCTCAGATTCTCTTCTTTTTTGCTGTCGTCCTCATAGGCAACCGTATCTTTCTCCTTCTTCTCATCCGTGTCGACGGGTTTGACAAGCAGGAAGAGGAGGAATCCCAGTACCAGCACCAGGACAGCAGCAGAGACGAGCATTATATAGCGGCCCGGGTCGGTTTTGCTGCGTCTTTTGGATTTTTCAATCGCTGTATCCACATGGGGGTCTCCGTACATGGAGTCTCTTCCCGGTTTGCGTCTGCTCCCGCGCCGGGGACGCGGATCGGACCCGGAATCTCCGGCATTCGATGCCCCTCCCGCAGCTGCAGGCCCGGGGCCGTAGGCAGCACTGTCTGTTTCGGGGCGGTTATAGGCAGGATTCTCCGGGCGGGCTCTGTGAGGTGATCCCGCTGCAGGTCTGCGTCCGGCTCCATAGGCCGCACCTGCACCTGCCGCCGCTCCGGCTCCGTAGGCTGCACCTGCTCCAGCCGCCGCTCCTGCTCCGTAGGCTGCACCTGCTCCAGCTGCCGCTCCGGCTCCGTAGGCTGCACCTGCTCCAGCTGCCGCTCCGGCGCCGGGAACAGCTTCCGATGTGACCGTGCGCATAGTGCCGGTGATCGTTGCGTCATCCGCCAGCAGTTCGGGGTTTTCCGCCTTTCCCGATGCAGCTTTCTCTTTGTTGTCAGAGACTGCCTTTCCGCAGCGTGTGCAGAACAGATCATCATCTTCCATCGGCATTCCGCAATACATACAATAGCGCATATTCCTATCCTTTCACACATGACAGGCCGGGTGTTCTGTCCCGGTCCGGCATATTCCGTACTATTTCGTACAATTCCGTACACCTCTCCCTACCGAAGAAACGATTTCAGAGAGCTTCTCTTCTTCTTTATTTATAATTCTCAATCATCATACCATCATTTTTACTTAATTAACAGCCTTCAAAATTTCACACTCCGGCGTCTTTTTTTAATTTCTTACTGAAATCCAATGAAAACATCCCGGATGGCATAAAACATGGCATCTTTTGCGCAGAATGCGCGCCGGACACCCCGCGTTTCAGGCGGGCCTGTACTCAACTGAATATCTAAATTTTTTATGCAAAACGGCAAAGATTATTTACTTTGCGATTTTATTACTGTACAATATGAATAAGTTGCGTCCTGCCTGCCATTCATGTCGGCAGAAGCAGTTGACACCGTGCGGCAGGGATTGCCGCAAAGGGGACCTGCCGCAGAAACATGCTTCAGATTCGATGGATTCCCGTAGATCCGGGCAGTTCGATTCGGGACAGGGAATTTACCGACCTGTTCAACCCGCAGCCACTGGCAATAGTTTTTGCGTCTGCCTCCAAACGCTGCTATAAATTATGAAAGAGAGGGCTCATCATGAAACAAACTGAAATGTTAGCAATGATCCTGGCCGGTGGTCGGGGAAGTCGTCTGCATGATCTCACCAACAAAGTGGCGAAGCCTGCAGTTGCATACGGTGGAAAATACCGCATCGTCGATTTCCCCCTCAGTAACTGCGCCAACAGCGGCATCGATGTTGTCGGCGTTCTGACACAGTATGAATCTGTACTTCTGAACAGCTATGTAGCAAAGGGCGGCCTTTGGGGCCTTGACACGAAGGACAGCGGCGTTTTCGTCCTTACTCCTCGTGAGAAAGCTGATTCCGGACTTGAAGTTTTCCGTGGAACTGCAGATGCTATTTCCCAGAATATCGATTTCATCGACAGCTACAATCCCGAGTACCTTCTTGTCCTCTCCGGCGACCATATTTACAAGATGAATTACGACAAGATGCTTGACTGCCACAAAGAGAAGGACGCCGCAGCAACCATCGCTGTCATGCCTGTTCCGATTGAAGAGGCAAGCCGTTTCGGCATCATGATCACAGACGACGATGACAACATCGTCGACTTCGAGGAGAAGCCCGCAAATCCCCGCAGCACCCTTGCTTCCATGGGTATTTACATCTTCTCCTGGCCCAGACTCCGCGAGCTCCTTGTCGCAGATATGGATGACCCGAATTCCGATCACGACTTCGGCAAGAACATCATCCCCACTCTGCTGAACGCAGGCGACAAGCTCGTCGCATTCAAGTTCGAAGGTTACTGGAAGGATGTCGGAACCATCGATTCCCTCTGGGAAGCAAATATGGATCTGCTCGATGAGAACTGCGAGCTCAACCTTGATGATCCTACATGGAAGATCTACACAGAGGATTCCGCAGGACTTCTGGGTCTGCCCGCTTATATCGGACCGAATGCCGATATTGACCGCGCCTACATCACACAGGGCTGCCGCGTTGACGGCAAGGTCAAGAATTCCGTCATCTTCACCGGCGCTACCGTCGGCACCGGCGCCCAGGTCATCGATTCTGTCCTGATGCCCGGCGTAGTCGTAGGAGACGGCGCAGTCGTCACCAGAGCACTCGTCGCTGACAATGTCAAGATCGCTGCAGACGCAGTTATCGGAAGCGCCGACAGCAAGGAAATCCTGCTGCAGGCGCAGGATGTTTAAGGGGAGGACAAAACAATGGCAAAAGCATTTGGTATCGTAACATCTTCACCGGAGCATAAAGTTGACGGTATGCAGGACTATCGTCCGATCGGCGCTTTCTCCTTCCTCGGCAGATTCCGTGTGATCGATTTCCCGATCTCCAACTTCAGCAACAGCGGAATCAATAACATCCAGGTTTACATCACCAAGAAGCCCCGCTCCCTGGTAGCCCACATCGGCACAGGCCGTCACTACAACATCAACTCCAAGCGCGGCAGAATCCAGATCATCGTTCCCAACGAAGAGCTGGTCAATTCCATCTACAACACAAATATCAACGCACTGTTTTCCAACATCGACTATATCCGCCGTCAGACCAAGGAATATGTCGTGATCGCTCCCAGCTGCATGGTATTTGCACAGAACTACGATGAGCTCCTTAAGCAGCACGTCAAATCCGGCGCAGACATCACTCTGCTCTATCACAAAGTATTTGACGCCAGGGAAGGCTATGCTACCTGCAACGCTCTGACCCTGGACGGCGACAAAGTCAAAGCCGTCACTCCCAACCTGGGCGATGAGGACAACAAGGACATGTTCATGGAGTCCTATGTCATGAAGAAGGATCTCCTGATCGACCTGATGTATGCCGCTCGTGAGACCTCTTCCGTCTACACACTGGCCAACATCGTCAACGCCAAGTGCGGCGAGCTGGATGTCCGTGCGGTCGAGCACCACGGCTTCTTCGCTCCCATCACCAGCCTGGAGACCTACTACAAGGCAAACGAGGCTCTGATCGACATTGATGAGTCCGCTACCCTGTTCACCTCCGACTGGCCGATCTACACCAGAACCTCCGATTCCTGCCCGACGCAGTTCTACGATGAGGCAGAGGTCAAGAATTCCCTGGTCTCCAACGGCTGCGAAGTCCACGGCACAGTGGAAGATTCCGTCATCGGCCGCGGCGTCACCATCGGCAAGGGCGCAGTTGTCAAGGGCTGCATCGTCCTTGCTTACGCAGAGATCGGCGAGAACGTCGTCATCCAGAACCAGGTCGTCGACAAATATGCAAGGATCATCCATGAGAACAAGATCATGGCTGAGCCCGGTTCTGTCGGCTATATCAAACATTCCGACACCCTGTAATTCTGATTCCGGCCTGATCAGCCAGATCAATTGAATATACGGTCATAGTACAGCCATGGCAGAGTCCTCTCTGCCATGGCTGTTTCTCTGTGCTGTTTTTCTGTGCTCTTTCTGCGCTCTCCTGTTTTATATGAATCTGTTTGGATACAGATACAATCAGCAGGTAAGTTAGCATGGACAAATACATACGCTTCTTCTATAATCGACTTATGTCGAAAATAAATGCAGCTACGGAGGTGTTTTTATGGCAAGACCGCAGAGAAGCCGGCGTGTATGCGACATGCCGTCGATCAGGCGATATGTGCCCTCTCCTTCCCCTGCTTCGTCCGGGGCTGAACCGGAAGAACCCATCTTCCTCACAGTGGATGAATACGAAGCCCTGCGCCTCGTAGATTACGAGGGACTGACACACAGCCAGTGCGCAGTGCAGATGAATATTTCCAGGACAACTGCCACAGAGATCTGTGAGTCCGCGCGCAGAAAAGTTGCCCGGGCTCTTGTCTGCAGCAGGGAGCTCATCATCCAGGGCGGAAACTGGAAGCTGTGCGGAGGGAACAGAGAGGACTGCTTCCTGGAATCCTGCAAACGTCCGGGACAGGAACCCGAATCGTAATTCTGCAACTCTATTTTTATTGAATGCAACTGCTAAAACTATTTTTACAGGAGAAACAAACATGCTGGAACTTCAGAATATCTCGTTCGGTGTCACAGAGGATAACGGCACCGGTTCGGTCGATAAAGAGATCCTCACAGACATCAGTCTCAGGATTGATGACAACAAGTTCGTCGTGATCACCGGCCCCAACGGCGGCGGCAAATCCACCCTCGCAAAGATCATTGCGGGTATTGAAAAGCCCACCTCCGGACGCATCCTCCTTGACGGCGAGGATATCACAGACAAAAACATCACCGAGCGCGCAAAAGCGGGAATCAGCTTTGCCTTCCAACAGCCTGTTCGTTTCAAGGGCATTCAGGTCCTCGACCTGATCCGTCTGGCGGCCGGAAAGAGAATGTCTCCCGCCGATGCCTGCCAGTATCTGGCGGAAGTCGGACTCTGCGCCAAGGATTATATCAACCGTGAAGTCAACGCCTCTCTCTCGGGCGGTGAGCTCAAGCGCATTGAGATTGCCACTGTTCTGGCCCGCAGCACCAGGCTCTCCGTTTTTGACGAGCCGGAGGCCGGTATCGACCTGTGGAGCTTCCAGAACCTGATCCAGGTCTTTGAAAAAATGCGTGCCAAGATCCACGACAGTTCTATCATGATCATCTCCCACCAGGAGCGTATCCTTGAGATCGCAGATGAGATCGTCGTTCTGCGAAGCGGCAGGATCGCTGCGACAGGCACCAGGGACGAGATCCTTCCCACTCTGATCGGAACTCCTTCCGCAGTGGAAGCCTGCAAGGTGCTCACTTCAAAATAATACGTCATAGATTGGAGAGAAAGACATGCTGAAGATCAAAGAAATAGATGAGATACAGAAGAGGCTCCTCCAGGAGATCGCCGACCTGCACACGGTACCCGAAGGTGCTTACAATATCCGCGCAAACGGCGAGTCCGCCATGCGCAACACCACTGCCAATATCGATATCATCTCCAAGGAGAACGGCTCCGGCATCGATATCAAGATCAAGCCCGGCACCAAAAACGAGAGCGTCCACATCCCCGTCGTCATGAGCCAGAGCGGCCTCAAGGAAGTTGTCTACAATGATTTTTATATCGGCGAGGACAGCGATGTTGTGATCGTCGCCGGCTGCGGCATCGACAACTGCGGCACACAGGATTCCGAGCACGACGGCATCCACCGCTTCTTTGTCGGCAAGGGAGCAAAGGTCAAATACGTCGAAAAGCACTACGGTTCCGGTGACGGCACCGGCAAGCGCCTGCTCAATCCCGGCACAGAGGTCTACATGGAGGAAAACAGCACCATGGAGATGGAAATGGTGCAGATCAAGGGTGTAGACTCCACAAAACGCGATACCAAGGCCGAGCTCCAGGCCGGCGCGCGTCTGGTCGTCCAGGAGCGTCTGATGACACACGGCACCCAGGACGCCTACAGTATCTACAAAGTCGTCCTCAACGGCGACGATTCCAGTGCGGACGTGGTCTCCCGTTCCGTCGCCCGTGACCACTCCTATCAGAAGCTCGACATGTGCATCCTGGGCAATGCGGCATGCCACGGCCACACCGAGTGTGATTCCATCATCATGGACGAAGGCCGCATCCTGGCAGTTCCGTCCCTCGAGGCCAACAGCACCGAAGCCGCCCTCGTCCACGAGGCAGCGATCGGCAAGATCGCAGGCGAGCAGATCATCAAACTCATGACCCTGGGACTGACCGAGGCCGAGGCCGAGGAGCAGATCATCAACGGTTTCCTTAAATAAAAATACTGCACATAAAAACAGGCTTCCGCGGCACAATCATGGCACTGCTGCGGAAGCCTGTCTGCATATTTGTGAAATGATCAGTTTTCAGAAAGGAGCTGCACTCATGTTTTTCGGAAAAAAAGACCGCAAAAAGGACCGCGCACAGAGCCCCGCAGGCAGCTACGATCCCGCCTCACAGGAGGCCGTCCTGCGCTGCAGTATCTGCAACGGGGAGCAGGTAGCGGGCTTCAGGGATAAAAAGACCGGCGCCTTCACAGAGGTAATGTTCATCCGCTCTTCCGCGGACCTCCAAGAGTTCCGCTCACAGTACGGGATCAGCGGAGAGATCAAAAAGATCTACTGAAGCGCAATATCTGCTGCGCAGGAAAAGCTGCCGGTTTCAGCTCAGAGGCAGGACATTGCGTGGGCTGTCGAATATCCCTGCATCTCCAGGTCACGAAGAAGGCTGAAGCGGTCCTCATAGTTTCTCTCCTTCCCCTCAGCCGGCAGGAGAAGCGTATACCTGAGGACGTGCCCGTCGGCAGCAAGGATTTTGTGAAGACACGCCTGCTGACCGCCCGCTGCTCCAGGAATGTCTGTCCTGTCCAGGGCCGGGATCTCATACCGGAAGTCAAGGGTCAGCGCCTCCAGATCCGGCTCTGCGCCGGTCAGGATCGCCTGCGCGCGGAGATATTTGCGCATTCTCCTTCTCTCCCGCTCTCCTATGGCCTTCAGACGGCCCGGCGTGCTGTTGTGGCGCAGGTCCGCCAGTTTCACACGTGCCGCGATCCGGTTGCCTGAGAGGGCCTCTACGTAATCCAGATAAGGCACCCGATCGTCATGGGTCAGGAGCTGAAGGGCCTCCATGACTGCCGGTGAAAAGCCGCAGGCAGCAAGCTGTTCGTGTGTCCATGCGGTATCCTCGACAACATCATGAAGGAGCGCCGCACATGTCTCGTCCTCCGTCTCCATCTGCTCCGCCAGGTGAAAGGGATGAAAGACATAGGGCATGCCGCCCTTGTCGGCCTGGTCCCTGTGGGCTTCAAAACAGATCTGCATGGCTTTTTGAGTAAGTTCAGTGTAAAGCATGGTATTACTCCTCCTCCCGATGACTTCTCCTCTTCCTCCGGATCATTCCATCTGTCTGTGAATGATCTGTGTGATCTGCCGGTAAAAGGGATAAAAAAAAGTCCCTCAAACCTCTTTCAGACAGGTTATAAGGGACTTCTGAGAGCTGGCAACGAGAATCGAACTCGTGACCTCCGCACTACCAATGCGACGCACTACCGACTGTGCTATGCCAGCATTTTGTTTGCTGCTGTTTTCCGCAACGAATGTATATTACCACAGGATTCGGATTTCTGTCAATCAGATTTTTCAAATATTTTCACACTGATTTTTTGCCCTGATTTTTTACACGGTTTTTTATACGTTTTTTACAGGATGTTTTTTGGCATTCGCCGTCAGAGAGGCAGCAGCACCGCTCTCAAAGCTCTCAGACCGGGCGGATGGTCAGGAAATGGCCGTGTCCCAGGGTCTTGTCATCGACCCAGAGGGGGCCGGGCTTCCATCCGTCCGCGAGCAGGAACTCTCTCCCTTTTGTGTCGGTTTCCCTGCAGGCATAGCAGAGCATATGGTGATTTTTGTAGGTCGGGTGGTGATAGACCTGCAGCAGAACGATCGAGCCCTGTTCCAGGGCTTTTTCTATGGCATCCGGCGTGATCCAGGGGTGAAAGCGGACACGCACGCTCCTGCCCAGCCCTGCAGCCCGCAGGCAGCTGCGGACAAAGATGCCTGTGAGAAAATTGGAGGTGCCCCCGAAGTGCCCCAGAAAATCCTGGTTCCAGTAGATCCGGGTGCGCCTGCCGATCTCCGCAAACTGCAGGAACATGTCTTCGCTGCTCTCGTTGGGACGCCGCCTGTTCTCCAGGCCTCTTTGCAGAGTGCGCACGATATTCACTGCGGCAGTGGGGCTGCAGTGACGCTTGTAGCCCTTCTCCAGGTCCATGAACTGACCTGTCGTGCAATAGGAAGCAAAGGGGATCCATGTCCGGGATCCCCTTTCATTGAGTCCGGTCACCGCCGGGCTTTTTTTTGCCGCGGACCGGCGCTTTGACAGATCCCGGCGGCCGGACCTTGCCCTGCTGCCGGAATCTGTGACGGTATTGAGTATCTGATTTACCTTTTTGATCATAGAAGTTTATGCAGACATTATTTGTTGATCGCCTCTGTCCAGTAGGCCTGATTGTAAATATCGGTCAGGCGGTAGGTCAGGCGCACTTTTCCGGCGGGAAGAAGGCCGTCGCTGACGGTCAGGCCGCCCTTGACGGTGATGGGGTCAAGCATGCGGTAGCTGTCCTGATATTTGCCGTCATAGGTGTAGTAATCGCAGACGAAATCAAGCACATCCCCGTCCTCGATCGCCGTGAGGTTCTTGGCAATGACTTCGATCTCCTCGTCGTCATACTCGGTAGAAGCACCGGCGACATAGCCCTTGGGGTTTTCGTTGTCAAAGACAACGATGAGATTGACCTTCTGCTCATTGAGGAAGGCGGGAACGCGGCCGGTGATGGTCCAGCTGTCTCCGTCCTCTGTCGTATCGAGGTGGTAATAGGGCACAATGTGGCCGTTCAGGGTCAGCCATGAATTGCCTTCATCCGCCACGAGGTTTCCGTCCTCATCGAAGCTGTACATGTTGTCGAGGCCCAGGTCGATGAATCCCTCTCCGTCGTCGTAGAAAAGGTTGAGATCCAGCGACTGGACAAGCCCCCACTGCTGTTCGGAGAGGGTCATGACGGGCTTGCCCTCCTCATTCTGTGTCCAGTAAAGGGCTGAGGTATCGATATGGTTTTCCGAAATATACTGGATGGTATCCTCGTCGCTGATCAGGCGGTTCGAGAGGAATCCTGCATTGGAGGAGGAAAGCCCGCTGATGGAGCTGTAGTCGCCTCCGAGGAAGCTCCCCAGGAGCTGGCTGATCATCTCATCGCTCATGCCGGAGGAACCATAGGGGGAGGTTCCCGAGTAGGAGCCGGAGGAACCGCCGCCGTAAGAACCGCCGCCGTAGGAGCCGCCGGAACCGCCCAGCAGGGTGCCGAAGAGCGAGGGGATGGGAGAACCGGTGGTGCTGCCGCCGGCTGCCGCCTGTCCGCTGGCCTGCATTCCCGCGAATACGCGGATGGCCTGGGTGTACTCTTCGTCCATGCCAATCTCGCTGTAGGACTGGGCCGCCTTGTCAACATACCTGGTGCTCTGATAAGGGAAATAAATCGACAGTCCGTAGGCATTGGTCATGCCGCGGGAAGTGCGGTTGTATTTGACCGCGCCACGGATGGCCTCCGCAAGTTCCCTGCCCTCTTTGCTGCCCACATTGTAGGCGAGATGGGCGAGGTCAACCTGGTCGATCCTGGCGGAAGTTGCGAATTCTCGGCTTCCCCTGCGTGCCATGGAAATGGTCTTGTAGTCCTTATCCTGAATGGATTTTGTGATGGATTTCGAGAAGGCATTGAGCTTGGAGGGAAGTGTGTTGGCCAGCTCCGCCAGATCCGTGACAGACAGGGTCGTCCCCTGTCCGGGTGTACGTTTGGCACAGGTCTCGACAAAGCCGTCGACGATCCTCTGCCCGATCTCGACTGTGGGCATGGAGGTATTCCTGCTCAGCGCTGTCAGCCAGTCTGTATAATACCAGCCGATGCCCGGCTCCGTCTCTTCGGATGCGATCATGTAGTCCGCATAGCTGTTGAGCATCAGTCCGGTCTCGGCGGTTGCCATCAGGCAGGCGTCAAAGCCGACAAAATCGAAGTTGACACCGCCGTCCTTGAGGGCCTTGCTGATGCCCGCCAGGCTCATGGAGCCGCTGGCCTTGTGTTTTTCGTCATAGCCGTATCCGCTGACCGAGCCCGAGCCGTGGTCCCACAGGATCAGCTCGTTGCGGTTGGCGGGGAAATTCTTTTTGCAGAACTGGATAAAGGAAGACAGGGTTGCGGGATCTGTCATGGATCCGACGCCGGCATTGTCCACAAGCTGTAGGAGTCCTCCCTCTTTGACCTGGTAAATCTGGTTCTTGCTGCTGCTGATGATATTGTTGTTCCAGCGGCTGCATCCGCCCGTATAGACGATCAGGTTGATATTGTCGGCAATTTTGGCGGACGCCATCTCCTGCAGGTCGGAAGTCGCCATCTTGGCGCGGGATTCAAGGTCCGTACCGCAGAGGTAGACCATGATGGTCACGACATCTTTGCCGCCGCCCATGATCTGTGTGCGTTTCTCACGGGAGCCGGACGCCACATCGCTGCTGAGTGTGCTGACCGCATCGCTGTCGGACCAGGAGCTTCCCTGTGAGCCGGAGGAACTGCCGGAGGATGTGCCTGAAGACGTTCCTGAGGACGTGCCCTGGGGAGTCTGGGTATAGCCGCCGAAGCTTCCGCCGGAAGATTCGTTTGCAGTCCCGTAGTCATAGCTGACATTGCTGCCGCCGCCGGAACCGCCCAGATTTCCGCCGAACAGATAGACAAGGGCAATAATGATGATCACGGGGAGGCTGAGGCCCGCACCGCGTGTGATCCTGCCCCCGCCGCCTCCGGAACCGCTTCCCCGGCCGCTGTAACCGTCCTTTGAGCCGACCGGACCCGTGCCCAGGCCGGATCCTCTGCGTCCCAGACCGGTTCCCTGTCCGGTCACATTTTTCTGCCTGCCGCGAGGCCTTTCACGATCCATAATGTACCTCCTTGAAAATGATGCTGCCTTTAGTGGCAGTTACAGCAATTGTTCGTCCGGCCTGATGTCCCTGCATATGGTCAGCCTGTCGGCAGAGCGATCTGCGTTCTGTGTCCGTTTCAGATTTCCGCCGCGAGTTCCTGCGCCTGTGCCAGGACTCTTTCAAACTTCTGCAGCGCGGCGTGCACGGGAGCGGGGCTGGCAAGATCGACCCCCGCGTGCCTGAGTTCGTCCAGGGGATCCGCGCTTCCGCCCATGGACAGGAATTCCAGATAGCGGGAAACTGCCTGCGATCCGCCGCTGCGCACTGCCTCGGAGAGAGCAACAGCGGAGGTATAGCCCGTGGCATATTTATATACATAAAAAGGTCTGTAGAAGTGGGGGATCCTCGCCCATTCGTACTGCACTTCCTCGTCCATGGTGAGGACGGGGCCGAAATAGTCGCGGACCAGTCCGGCATAGAGGGCGTTGAGGCTGGCGGGATCCAGGGCCTCGCCGCGTTCCGCCATCTCGTGGGCGGTCTTTTCGAACTCGGCGAACATGACCTGACGGAAGACCGTGCCCTTGAAATTCTCCAGATACTGGTTGAGGAGGGCCAGGCGCTCCCGGGGATCCTGTTCGGTCTTCAGGAGATATTCGACCAGAAGGTTCTCGTTCACCGTGGAGGCGACCTCCGCGACAAAGAGTGTGTACTCCGCGTAGTGGGGCGGCTGTGCATGGTTGGAATGCCAGGTATGCATGGAGTGTCCCATCTCATGCGCGATGGTGGAGACGCTGTCCAGCGTGCCCGTGAAATTGGTCATGATATAGGGATTAGAGTGGTAGGTGCCGGAACTGAAGGCCCCGCCGCTCTTGCCGCGGTTGGGATAGACGTCGATCCAGCGCGAGGAAAATCCCTCCCGGACGATCTTCGAATAGCTGTCCCCGAGGGGCGCGACAGCCTCCAGGACCATCTGCTGGGCCTGCTCATAGGTGTACTGCCTGCCGCTGCTGCCGGTGAGCGGCGTGTAGAGATCATAGTAATGCAGCTCATCCAGGGACAGGAGCTTTTTGCGAAGCTCCGCATAACCGTACATGGCAGGAAGATGGGCGCGGACAGTCTCGATCAACGTATCGTAGACCTCCACGGGAATATTTTCTCCCGCCATGGACATGGCGCGGGAGGATGCGTATCCCCGCACCTGTGCCTCTGCCGCAGCCGCCTTCACAGCGCCTGCATATGTGGCGGCAAATGTGTTGATGTGCTGTCTGTATCCCCTGTAGAAACTGCGGAAAGCGTTTTCGCGCAGGGTCCGGTCGGGACTTGTCTGGAGCAGGATGTAGTTGGATCCTGTGAGCTCGTGCTCCTGGCCCTGGCTGTCCCTGACAGGATCAAAGACCATGTCTGCATCCTGCAGATTGTCCGCGATCTGTCCGGGCGCCGCGAAGACCTCTCCGAAGCGGGCCAGAAGGGCTTCCTCCTTCTCAGAGAGCGTATGGGGCTTCTGCCGCAGCAGCTTTTCCATGGCAAAGCGGTAGGGAGCAAGCTCCTCCCTCTCCACTGCTGATCTGAGTGTCTCCTCAGAGAGCGAGAGGATTTGCGGCTGCACAAAGGCCGTACGCGTCACGGCCTCCACGAATTTTGCATAGATGCGGGCATACATCTTCTGTGCCTGCGGAGCGCGGGTATCCTCGCTCCTGCGCAGATTCGCATAGGCAAAGAGGTCGCTCAGGAGCAGATCCAGTTCCGTCTCCGCCTCGAGGAGGGCGCGGATGCACCCGGCAGCCGCAGCGCCGTCATGATCCGTCTGCGCTATCTTTCCCTCAAATGCCGCGACAGCGTCCACCCTGGGGGAGAGCTGCGAAAATGCCGCCTCCCAGTCTTCGTCGTCTCTGTACAGGGATGTCAGGTCCCACATAAAAGCGGGATCCATCTCCTTTCTCTCTCTGAGTTCTGCCGCCATAAGCAACTGTCCTCCTAAATCTATAAGTTCCGCGATCGATACTATACAAATTCTGTGATCAATACCATTTATATTTTTTGATCAATGCTGTTTACATTCCAGGATCAGTACTGTATAGATTCCGGGATCAGTACTGTCTTAATTTCACGATTAATACTGTGCGATGGAAAAGGCACTGACCTCAAAGCTCTGTGTGCCCTCCGGCACGGGACCGGCCGCCGTCAGGACATAAGAGGCCTTCCTGCCGGCAGGGATCATCACTCTCCCGGTCTCTCCGCCCAGGATGCGGTCGTCATCTTTGTAGAGGATCGTAACAAACGCTTCCTGGTCCTTGCCGGAAGAACATCTGATGGTGCCGGAAAGTTCCGGGAGCTCTCCGAAGTAAAAATATCCCTGGGAAAGTCCCTCAGAGCTCTTGCGTCCCGCGGAAGGAGCCTCTTCCTCATACTCCGGAAGCAGGCGCACACGTACTTCTCCGGCCTCATAGCTGTCCGCAGAGGGCATGTTGAGCTCCTCCTCCGTGGGATAGTAATTGTCCGGGTCCTCCGAAACCGCCGAAAAACTGACCCTGTCGGGCATTTCGCCGCGCACTGTCATCTCGGAGCCGTAAGCGATCCGGTCTCCGGGGAGCACATAGGTGCGGATGGTCTTTTCCACCCTGGAGAGTTCGTTTCCGTAGGAATCGTATGCGACCGCAGTGACAGTCGGCCATACCATGGCGAGTTCGCTGTCCTCATTGGAAAGGATCACGGCGAAGTCCACCAAATAGGCCGGAAGGGCCTGACCGTAGTCATCGGTCTTTTTGGGCGGATATACATCCGACTCATCGATCTGTGTGATCGAGTAGCCGCTGTCTGCGATCTCTGCCTCGGGAAGCTCCCTCTGCTCCCTTTCCTCTTTCTCTGCCTCTTCCGCTGTCAGGTCCAGATACAGGTTTTCCTCCTTATCCGGAGGTCCGTAAACTGTCCCCTCTTCCGGTCCTTTGCTGCAGCCTGTCAAAAGAGCCAGGCTCAGGAGGACCAGCAGAACTGCCTTTCCGCACAAAAGTCCTTTTCGCAGGCATTTCCCGCTTCCGCGGCGTTCAGATCCGGAAAAAATCGGTTTCTGTCTTTTATACATAGTCATCCTCATAGCATAACAGATATGCGATTCTGGTTACTGTAATAACAGTATACCACTTCTGCCGGATCCACGGGAGTAAAAAAACAGAACCGGAGGCCTGTGTAAGGTCTCTCCGGTCCTGTCCCGCATGTCCGGAGCTATGGTCCTGCTCCCGCAGACATGGATTCCTCAAGTATCAGTCATACGCAGACTCAATCCCTGCTCTCATCTTTCCCTGCGCGGCGCCTGGCAATAAGCAGCAGGGCCACAGCTGCTGCCGCAAGGACAGCGGGGATCAGATAGAGGGCGATGTTGGTGTCATCACCTGTCTTTACCCTCGAGCCGGAACGGACGGTCTCCGGAGACGCAGGTGTCACAGTCTTTTTGCCCGAAGTCTTTGTCCCGGGCTCCTCTTTGACAGAGGGATGGCGGGGAAGCTCAGGTGTGAGCTCCGGATAATCGGGCTCTTCCAGCTTCTCCGGCTCGTCGGGTTCTGGACCGGGCCTGCCGGGTTCCGTCATGGCAACAGTCTGTGCGGGATCTGCCAGATCCCTGTGCCCGGCAACCAGGTACTCCTCTTTCTCCTCTTTCTCCTCTTTCTCCTCTTTCCCATCTCCTGCGTCCGTCCGGGCGGGATCACCGGAAGGATCTGCATCCTGGTCCGTCTCCCCGCCTTTTTCCTGTCCGCAGATGTAGAGTTCCTCAAAGGCCACCAGCTGCATGCTCTGCGTTCCGGAGGCACCGGTCCCGAAGAGTCCGGAGGCATCAAAGGTAAAGTCGAGGACGGTCTCTCCGTCCCTTTCGTCCGGTGTGAACCGGGCCTCTGCCGTCACATTCCTGCCGCCTGCCGCAAAGGGCTTCCCGGTATCCTTGCGCATGAGGGTTCCCTGCAGCCGGTAGGTCCTGCCGGGGAGCAGATTGTTCCAGGTCACATGGTCGCGGACAAGGACTTTTCCGTCTGCGACGACGGCCTTTGCCATCTCCCTGCTGTCAGTCCGGGCAGAAGCGTCATCGGCCGCTCTGCTTTTGAAGCTGTCTTCAACAGCACCTGCCTGTGCCGCTTCCGCATTGGTGCGGATCTTTGGATAGTGGACACTCTGGTCCTCATCCTCAGGGTCCTCGTGGACAGCGACAGGGGGCTCTGTGCCGGGTTCATCCGGATCGGGGGTTTCTGTCTGACCGTCTTCCGTTCCCGGCTGATCAGGTTCGTCCGGCGTCCCCTCCCCTCTCAGATAGAGTCTCTCGAATGCAACGACTGTTTTTCCGTCCAGCAGAGAGGCATCATAAGTGAATGTCAGATCCACGGTCTGTTCGGCCTTCTCTGCGGTAAAGGAGGCCTTTGCAGTGACATCCGCCCCTTTGGCATCCTTCAGCGGCTTTCCGCTGGTCTTGTCGACCAGAAAGCCGGTCACAAGGTATCTGTGTCCGGGAAGCAGGCCCCTGCAAGTGACATGGTCGACCGTGACTGCGCCGTCACGCGCCTGCCCTATGTGCATACCCGTTGTCTGATCCTCCGCCTCCGTCTCGATCAGGACAAGATGAACGGTCTGCGCCTCATCCTCGGGATCGGTGTGGGATACAATATCCTCCCCTCCGTTTGTGCTGTCACGGTAGGGTGTTCCGCCGTCCGGTGCGGGACCTTCCTCTCCGGAATCCCCCTGTCCGCTGACAGGTTCCGACGCGTACTCAAAGCATACCAGGGTCATTCCCTGCACTTTGGATGCATCGAAGGTGAACCTGAGCTGCACTGTGCCGGAGTGGGCCAGGATCTTCCTTGTCACGGCACATTCAACCGTCTTTCCGTCAATCTGCAGCGGCTTTCCCGTCTCTTTCACATAGATCACACCGTGGAATGTCACATCCCTGCCGATGTAATCCTCCATGCCGTCATAGTTCACGGCATCCGTGAGTGTGACCATGCCCTGCCGGTCGGCAAAATGGTCGCCGTTTTCATCCAGAAGTTCTGTCTCGAGCACCGGCTTGAGCGTATTTTCAACAGTTCCCAGAGCCACCGTCTGTCCGTCCTCGCAGATGGAAAAATCACCCGAAAACATTTTCATGCCCCGGTTGTTTTCCCCCTCGATCTCCTCGATGTGGTAAGTGCCGAAGGGAAGGGCACCCAGCCTGTCGTCGGGCTGTGTGCCGACGCCGAACCAGGTGAGGGCAGAGCTCTCAAAAGCCCCGTTTTCGTCTGTTGTAAAGCGGTGTTTTTCCAGTTCCTTGCCGTCTCTGTCATAGGCGGTGATTTCAAAGGTCACCCCCGCCATCTGCCTGCGGGTGTAGCCGTTGATCTTTTGCAGGGAAAAATCTCCCCGAATGACGCGGTCGCTGATACAGGTGTCCTTCAGCGAAGAGAGATCCGTGATCTTGCCGTCCTCCAGGACTTTGAAGCGCACAGGCACCGCTCCCTCCCGGGTATAGCCCTCGGGGGCAGACACCTCTTCAATGCGGTAGCTTCCGTAGGAGAGGGCGCGCTCTTTTGTCTGCGCCATTCCGTCGGCGCCAGTAACCAGGGTCATGGCCTCCGCTCCCGGCAGGACTTTTTTCCCATCCGCATAGACGGACAGGCCGCCGTCATTATAGATTTTGAGGACAGCTCCCTCCAGGCAGGCGCCTCCCAGAGGCGTATTTTCGCCGGTCTCAAGATCACGCTTGCAGATCTTTACGCCGCCGCGGATCAGCTCTTCCTCGCTCCTGACCTCGACCGTCTCTGTCAGGGAATCCACCTTGACGGTGTGGATCTCTTCATCGGGAAGATAGCCTTTGGGTGCTTTCGTCTCTTTGATGTAATAGGTCCTCCCGGCAATGACTTCGAGCTCGTTGGTGCTGCCGTCCTCCCTGACGGTAAGGGTTCCTGCGCCCTGACTGTTCTTCTCCGCGTCCTCCGCAGTATTGTAGAGCGTGTACTGGGCGCCGCTGATGGGAAGTGTGTCGGAAGCCTTGCCGTCTCTCTCGGCGGAGGACACCTTTTTCACAGCGACCTTTGCCCTGCGGGCAGGCTCTTTAGACTCGACAAGGGTCACTTCCCCGCCCGTGACAGTGACATTGTGGGTCTCGGTATCCAGGGCAAATCCGGGCGAGGGACTTGTCTCTTTGAGCGTGTAGGAACCGGAGGGAACCGTCAGCACATTGGAGGTGCCGTCCTTTTCCGTTGTCAGTGTCCCCGCGCTCTTTCCGTCCCCGTCATAGAGGGTATAGACAGCGCCCTCCAGACTGTAGAGGCTGCCCTCCCGGGTATCCGCCTCCGGGTCCAGGGAACTCTTTTTCACCTGCACACTGCCGATGTCAGGTTCATCGGTCAGTTCCGTCCAGGTGACGGCAGTCAGGCTCTGGGCGGTTTTCAGGGTGAGAATGCGGTCGTCCTTTTTATACCCCCGGGGTGCACTGATCTCGCGCACATAATAAGTCTTGCCCGCAAGGACCTCGAGCAGGTTGGATTTTCCGTCCTCCCCCGTCGTGAACGTGCCCAGAGAGGACTCCTCGTTGCGCGCGTCCTCCTTGTCCGCGTAGAGGGCGTATTTGGCGCCCGCAAGAGGCCTGGAAGAATCTGCCTCCTTTTTGACAATGCCGACTTTTGCATTGCGGGGTGTGTTGGGGATCTTGATCCTCATGCCTTTCCCCTCTGTCACCTTGTAAGGTCCGAAGGGCCCTTTGGGCGCCTGGTATCCCTTCGGTGTAGTCAGCTCCTTGAGATAGTAGGTGCCGGGCGCGCAGTAAAAGACCGCCTGGTTCCACAGGCCGCTCTGTCCGCTCATACCCACCGGGATCACGCTCAGCTCGGCGGTCATATTCCGGTCACCGTAGACCTTTGCCTTTTTGGTGCAGGCCTTGTCTGTATAGACACCGAAATTGACCTTTCCTCCGCTTTCGGTCTCAAAGAGGTTATAGCAGCTGTAGCCGTACTGCATATCCGGATCCGAGGAAGTCTTCATCAGGACGATACCGGCGGGTTCCTCTCTCTGGATAAAACCGAACACATAGGCCTGCATCCAATAGCCGTTGCTCTGGGTGCGTCCGCTGACATAGACATGCACCCTGTCCAGATCCGGGAGGGCTTTTGCGGCCGCGCCGCTCCGATAGGCGGAAACCAGGGAGAGGAGGTTGCTGCCCACATTGGGGCGGTCATAGGTGATCCCCGCGAGCTCCGCATAGCGCATTGACATGGCCTCATGGCAGGCCGCAATGGCAACAGAGCGGGAATGTCCTCCAAATCCCCTGTCTCTGGCAAGTTTCTCCCCGTAATCATCCAGCATTGTATAGTAATACAGCTTGATCATCACGGCATCGGTGACATCGGCGACATCCGGAAGGACAGACCATCTGGGAAGTCCGCGGTCATCCGGGACTACACACACGCCCTCATATTCATTTCCCTCTTCATCGCGGGCATTGATCACCGTCGTGTGTCCGGGATGTCCGTCTCCGTCTCTTCCGATCCCCAGGCTCTCGTAGTCGATCTCTGCCTGCTTGCTGATGATCGTGACCTTTGAAGGGATATAGATCCCCTCCATACCGGAGCCGCTCGACAGGCTTCTCAGCGCGCGGTTAAACTGGGACACTGTCATCCAGGGTTCCTCTTCCGCTGTCTGCTGTGCCTGCTCTGCAGCAGGTTCCCTGGTCTGTCCGTCACTTTCCGCAGGAGTCTCTGCATCCTTGCCTTCAGCCTGCGAGGAGCTGTCAGGAGTCTTCTGCGCACTGCCGCCGCTCTTGTCAGGGACAGCTGCCTCCGCAGGGGATTCCTGTGTGCTGTCCGAAGACGCTGCGGAATTTTCCCTGCCGGATTCTTCCTCTTCCCCGCTCGCTGTTCCGGATTCACTCTTCTCTCCTTCACTGCCGGGGGAGACAGTCATGTCTGCAGTTGCTGCCGTCCGGGAGCTGTCCTGCGTACCGCCGCCTGCGGCACTGCCCCCGGCGCCGCCTTCAGGGCCGGCTTCAGGACCGGCTTCTCCTGACCGGTCTGTATCCTCGTCCCCGCCTTCGCTGCCTCTGTCTTCTGTATCAGAGTTTTCCTCTCCGTCGGATGCCTGCTCCGCAGCCGGACCGGATTGTGTGTCCTCAGCCGATGCAGCTGATCCCTTGGCCGCTTTTTCGGCCGTATTGCCCTGTGCGGGGCTTTCTGCTGTGCCTGCCTCGGCCGCATAGACCGTTCCCGCGGGCGTCCCCCATGTGACGGGCAGGGAAGAAAGCAGAACGAGCAGGATCATGCATCCCGCCAGAACAGTAAATTTCTTTCTCCTTCCACCCGGTCTGTGCAGGGGCAGAGAGCTCGGCCTGCCCTTTTTTTCCATCTTCTTTTTCAAAATATCCTCCTTCTCACTCTTTCAGAACATGCCGGAGCACGCCCGCGGGCGTGCCTGTTCTGCGGCAATACAGCCCTGTTCAGAGCGAAGTGAAACAGTCCCGCCCTTCTGTGTTTTCACAAAATGGCGAAATGTATTTTGAATGTCTCTGCGGCAGAATCTGCCTTGTAAAAAAAGATGGTGTTTGTCCGATGCGGACGGAAGTTCAGAATGGTCTAAAGGTGCGGCAGTCTTTGTCCTGCCGTGTAAGATACAATAGCACCGCGGGTCTGCCAGTGTCAATGCTATTTCCGTTCATTTTGTCATTTAATTGCTAAATTTCCGTATTATCGTATTTTTTTGCAGAATTGTAACAACTCGGTAACATTTTTATTAAAGATGTAGTATAATGAACACAGTTTTTTCACAAATTCAGAAAATACCATTCTGAAGCTTTAGAACGGGGGTACTCATGTCACATCAATTTCGAAGGCTGCTGTCCACCGCGGTACTCAGTGTACTGCTAGTCTGCTCTGCCCTTTCGCTCCCGGCTCAGCCGGTAATGGCAGAGACCGGAAACAGGCAGATTTCCTCCGGTGCGGGCCTTGTTTCCGGCCTGCAGGATCCTGCAGTCTCTGTGCGCGATGCACAGGACGGGGCCGGCATGAATACCGATGTCCTGCGGCAGGACCGCCTGGTCAAGTCCGGCAAAAGGTACCGCTGCAGACTCTCTGACGGCACTTATCTCAAGAGCGGCTGGAGGACATTCGGCAACAAGACCTATTATTTTAATAAAAAGTCCTATGCCATGACCGGTCTGCAGAAGATCGGGAAATCCCGTTATATCTTCAATTCAAAGGGAGTTCTTCAGAAGGGCTGGATCAAGTATAAAAATCACTGGTATTACGGGAGCGTAAAGAAAAAAGGAAAGCTGCTGACGGGCTGGCAGACCATCGGCGGCAAGCGCTATTATATCAGTGTCAAGAAATTCTACCGCCTGACCGGATTCCAGTATATCGGCAAAAAGACCTACTACTTCAATTCCAAAGGCGTTCAGCAGAGACAAAACCAGGTCATCAACGGCAAAAAGCTCATCTTCAACTCCAACGGTACTGTCTACTCCTATGGGGGCAAGGTCTTTAGAAACGGCGGCAATTCCGGAGCTTCCTACGGCAAACGCTACGGCTCCGGCAAGGGACAGCAGGTCGTCGATTACGCCGTGCAGTTTGTCGGAAACCCCTACAAATGGGGAGGCAGCAGCCTGACCAATGGCTGTGACTGCTCCGGCTTTGTCATGGCAGTGTACGCGCATTTCGGCATCACCCTTCCTCACTATGACGCCTGGATCCGCAAATGCGGCACAGAGGTTCACGGACTGGCCAATGCCCGGCCCGGAGACGTCATCTGCTATGACGGACATGTCGCCATCTATATGGGCGGCAACCGCATCGTTCATGCGGCAGATTACAAGTACGGCATCTGCATCTGGAACAATGCAGCCTACCGCAAGATCCTGTCGATCAGAAGGTTCTTCTAATCTTCTGACAGAATATGTGATACAGAATTTTCGATACGGCTTCAACAGCTGCTATCAATACAGATCCTATACAGAACGAAACAGAAAAAACCGTATCCGGAAAGGGCCCGCGGACTGCCGCGGCTGCTGCCGGATACGGTTTTTCATTTTCATTTTTTTCGTCTGTTTTTTAACTCTGTCTGTTCTTTATCTCTGTCTGCATTTCAGCTCTGCACGTTTTCCCGCCCTGCCAGTTTTCCAGCTCTGCCTGTTTTTTATCTCTTGATCTTCACGCCTTTGGGCAGGCTCGGCTGTTTTTTTATCTCTTGATTTTCACGCCCTTGGGCAGGCTCTGCAGAGGAGTGAAATCCGTGATATTATTCGCGTCGATCTCCAGGATCTTCAGCTTGTTCATCTTGCTGACCGGGGAAATATCCCTGATATTGTTGCCGGTCAGGTAGAGTTCGGTCAGATTTGTCATTCCCTTCAGCGGCGAGATGTCCTCGATATAGTTTTCACTCAGATAGAGCCAGCTCAGATTGGTGAGACCCGAAAGCGGCGAGATATCCGCGAGGGTGACGCCTCTCCACTTGAGGCCGCGCAGCATCAGTCCTTCCAGCTGTGTCATGGTCTTGAGCGGTCCTATATCCGAAATCGGATTCAGGCTCAGATAGAGCCATTTGAGTTTGTTCAGCTTCTGCAGGGGCTTGATCTTTGTGATCTGGTTGTCATTGAGCCACAGGGAATTGAGATTTGTCAGCCCCATCAGGGCAGAGATATCCTTGATCTGGTTGTTGTGCAGATCGAGCACTTCCAGCCCTGTCAGGTCCTTGAGGGGAGAGAGATTGGAAATGTTGTTTTCGCCCAGATACAGCTTGGTGATCTGTTTGAGTCCCTTGAAGGAGGACAGGCTGCTCAGCTGACAGCCGGTCAGGTCCAGGATCCTGAGATCGGGAAAAGCGGCAAGGCCGGAATAGTCCTTCACACCTGCGGCAGAAGCCGGAGAGATCGTCAGAGAGACAAACTTGTGGGTATCCTTTACACGGATTTTGCCGCTCGAAATCCCCAGTTCACTGCGGACAATCCTGTCAAGCGCCGCATCGGAGATGGCAATCTCCCTGTTCTCCTCCTGCTCCTTCTTCTTTTTGGCGGCAGCCCCCGCATCTTCCTGCCCGCTTGCAGAAGCCCCGGCCGAGGAAGCAGTATCCGCTTTCTGCGCGGAGGCCTTGTCCTCTGCAGCCTTTTTCTGTTCGGCTTCCGCCTTTTTGGCAGCCGCCTCTCTCTCTGCAGCTTCCTTTTCCGCGGCCTCTCTCTTGGCCTGCTCCCTGGCTTCCCAGGCCGCCTTGCTCTCCTGTTCCGACAGGACCAGTTCTATGGCTTCCGCCCTCTGCTCTTCACTGCGTCTGGCTTCTTCCTGCGCGGCAAGTTCCTCCGCGGACTCCGATGAGGCAGTCCTGCCCGGCAGGCTGCAGGCGCCTAGTGCAAGTGCAGACGCAAGTAAAACCGCCGTTATCTTTGCCCGGGCCATGACCCGGCGTCCTCTCATGTCATTCTTCTCTTTCATTGCCGGTTTCCGTCCCCTGTACATATGAAAACCTCCCGTCCAGATACGCAAAGCGCACTCTGATCCATTCCTTCATCTCCGAGACCGCCGCATCGGGCTCTGCGGTCTGCGGCCAGCGGTTCATTTCCCGGCCCAGAGCACCGCTTCCGGCAAGTTCTCCGAAAGCGTCGTCCACGATCCCGCAAACGGAATCTGCGCTGATCCCGCTGTCCCGCCATTTCGCCCATTTGTCGGCAAGCATGCCCTGCACACCCGGATCGATCAATGCGTATGTCTCAAAATCGTAGGTAGTATCTGCGTTACTCCTGTACTGTTGGGCTCCCTCCATGGAGAAAGCCGTGTATCTCTGCGCCTGGTCGGCGTCATAGATATCTCCGAAAACATAGTTGAGATCCCAGATATCCCGGTAGAGGATCCACCGGTTTTCCCCCGCGTCCGCGCCGCTTTGTCCCTGTCCGGCAGGCACTCTCTTTGCGATCAGCAGGGTGTTTTTCCAGGTATTGTCCGTGGCATGGGTGAGCGCGCAGAAGAGGCTCAGTGTCACCACGCTGTCTATGTCCACTTCCACACCTGCCCGATCCAGCGCCTGCCGGTCTCTGGAGCGGAACACAAAATCCTGAAAGAGATGCATGGGTTCCCAGGTCGCATCCGCATTCCACTCTTTGGGATAGCGGATCTCCACACATGCCTTGCCGAAATCGGTCAGGATCTCGATCTTGCCGGCACTGGATGCATAGAGATCAAGATAGGGATAGTCCTGATTCCACAGATTGATCTTGTAGAGCAGGTCGCTGTCTGTAAAAGAAATCTGGTTGGGAAACCGGTTCTCTTTGAGCTGTTTGGCATCGACCGGTTCCGTCAGAGCATAGATCCCGTGATAGGAATTGTCCATCAGAACTTCCACGTATTTCACCCGGGAAGAAGGGCATGCGTTCTGCGCGAGGGCGGTGACCTGTTCCCACACCTGATAGGCGGTCACTTCGCGGACTTTGGACATGTCTGTGTAGAGGGGATTGAGGATCCAGTCATCATCCTTCCGCAATCCCAGCCAGCTCATCTTGTTCTTTTTGCCGTTTTTCTTCTTGAGGGAAACTTTGTAGGGTTTCTTGTCAAAGTCAGCGGCATAGTTGCCGCGTACGTGGAAGGTGCAGTCAGAGCTCCGCAGCAGGCCTTTCGTGTCGATCATGACCGCATACCCAGTGTGATCCTCCTTGCCCGTGACCGGAACAAGGTCCGTCTTTGTGATGCTTAGGACGGGGAGACCGGTCAGCACCACCCGGAAGCGGGTAATCCCCTGCCCGGAGGAAAGGATCGCCTCAAAAGAATATCCCTCTCTCACCGCTTCCCCGATCTGCTCCATCCGGTCTTCCTTCAGGTATAAAATTTTTTCGTCTTTCGATGCGGGAGCCAGTTTCCCTACGATCGTATCCCAGTCGGCATACTCTCCGTCCTCAGCGGAACAGGGAACATATACCGTGGACTCCAGTTCATCGACGGCGGCGGGTTTACCGTGCCAGGTCACAAGGGAGGCCAGAAAAGGCCTGGCGCCATAGGCTTCCACTCCCTTTTCCAGTTCGCTGTCGAAGGTCTCCTTCGGGACGACTTCGAAGTTCCTCTTTTTCTTAAGGGAAACATTTGCCTTATCGGGCTTGTCCCCCTCTCCGGCCGCCTGCGTCTGTGCGGCGGCCGCCTGCTCTGCGGCACCCTGGTCTGCGGCACCCTGATCCCGGGGAGCATCCTTCTGCTTTCCGGAAGCTTTCTCCTGCCCGGCGGGCTCTGTCCGGGCGGCGGGCTCCTTCTCTTCAGCAGCTTCCCTGTCTTCCCGGGAAGCCGGAGCTGTTTGTGCCTGTTCAGGATCGTCCGCCTCTCTGCCCTCTGCCGTCTCCGTCATGATCAGTTTTGCGGTATTGCCGATTATCTTCATGGAACTGCCGCAGCCCTGCAGAAACAGTGCGGCAGCGAGAAGACAGACAAGAGCTGCCGACAGGCGTTTTGTAAGTCTGTCAGATTGATTCATTAAAATACCTCGCATCCGGGGAGATTTCCCTGCAGGTTCTCTACCTGCTCCTGAGAAAGGCCGTTTCCCCACACAGAGAGATATTGAAGCTTTTTGAGATTATGCAGTACGGACACATCCGCCACCTGGTTGCCGGAGAGCAGGAGGAACTGTATGCCGGTCAGATTGGAGAGCGCAGAGGCATCCGAAATCTGATTGCCGGACAGATACAGATACTGCATGCCGGCCATATTCTGAAGGACGGCGATGTTGGTGATCTGATTGTCGCGCAGATCCAGACAGGTCAGGTCCTTCAGCTGTGCAAGCGCGGAGATATCCGTGATCTGGTTTCCGCTCAGAGAGAGCTCCTGCAGACCTGTCACCGCACCGAGGGCTGTGATATCGGAGAGACCGCAGCTGTCAAAGGTAAAAGAAGTGATCCCCTTTATATTTGTGTAATCGGAGAGGTTGGATACGGAGGCATCCGATATGGCAAGTGTGCACAGATGATCCATTTCCGACAGAAGGCCGGGATCCACAGCCATGCCCCTGACGCTCAGGGACTGCAGTCCGGTCAGCTGCCGCAGAGGCTCAAGATCCACGTTTTCATCCAGGGACAGGGACAGCACGCGTAGATTTTTCAGACTCTGCAGCGGAGTCAGATTCCGGACAGTATTTCCGTCCAGCTTGAGCTCGCGCAGGTTCTTCAGTCCCTCCAGAGCATCGATCTGTGTGATCCTGTTCCCGCTCAGATCCAGCTTTTGCAGATTTTTCATGGCTGCCAGCGCGGATATGTCCGTGATCTGAGCACTTCCCACGTCATTGGACAGGTCAAGTTCCGTCAGATCGGCAGCATCAGCCGGCATGAATGACTCTTCTGAGTGGCCGGTATACTCCTGTACCTTGGCCTTGAGTACGGAATCACCCCAGGGAATGTTGCGGCCGGCATTGATGTTCCGCCAGACCAGTATTCCGGCACAGACAGCAATGGCTGCCGCTGCCAGAACAAAACCCAGGATCCTGCGGTTCTTCCTCTTCTTTTTTTCCTCCTCAAGGCGCAGGCGCTCCTCTTCCAGGCGCTTTTCCTCTTCCAGGCGCTCACGCCGCAGCATTTCTTCGCGCTCCAGGTTTTCGCGGCGGCGGCGGTCCCAGAGCTCCTCTTCTCTGCGGTGCTCCTCCCACAGGCGCTCCTGTCTGGCAATGTCCTCACGTCGGCGCGCTTCCCGTTCGCGTTCCTCCCGCTCCTGTTCAGCTCTGCGGCGTTCCTCGGCTTCCTTTTCCCCGCGGATGCGGTCTTCCTCCAGACTTCCCTGGCGGCGCGCGCCCGGTGCCCTGTAACCGGGATCCAGAGATCCCTGTTTCTTTCCGTCCAGATCGGAGTCGACAGGGCTTTTGAATCCCATATCCCGCTTGACTATCCTGTCATAATCGGAATCCAGGTGCCCCTGTGCGTTGGAAGGGGCTTTTGCCGCGTCGGGCTTGTCAGACGGCTCGAATATGGTATCCACGCCCAACTGTCCGTCCCCTGTCAGCTCCGCTCCGCACACCCCGCAGAATCTGGCATTATCTTTGACTGCGTTTCCGCATTTTACGCAAATTTTCATTGTCTGTCCGCTCCTGTCCGGCGTCCGTTTCTTCTATCTCTGATTCATAAAACAGATGATCTCAAACTGTTTTACAGTTAAACACATTGTATCAAACACACATTTTTTCTTCAACAAGAGTACTTCTGTTCCGGGACATTTACGGGTGTTTGCGAGGTTTTTACAGGTGTTTTGGCAGGCTTTTACAGGTGTTTTGCGAGGCTTTGCAGGGAAACTCACAGCTTTTTCCGCAGTAAGACCCTTTCTGCGGATTCCGCCGGGAACAGGTATTTTGCAGTCCGACCTGAAAAAAACCGGGCAGGTGCACTCGCTCCTGTCCGGTTTCTGTAAAAATCGATATTATTTAAATCAATACTATTCAGAGCCGCCCTCAGCAGTGGCGGACATCATCCGCTTCTGCGCCCGTGCATCCGGCCTCGCGTCCCCTGCTCAGCTCTTGGAGGGCAGACATGCGGAGATGGCTCCGGCGAAGTTAGAGATGGGCATGGTCTGGATCACGATCCGTCCGGGGCCGGTAACCAGAGTGTTGAAGAGGCTCTCACCGCCGAGCAGCACATTCTTGACGCCCTTGACCTGCTGGATATCCAGCTGGACAGTCGCATCCATCATAGCCAGGTAGCCGGTGTCGATGAGCATCTGCTGACCGGGAGCCAGGTTGTACTCAATGACGGAACCGTCAATCTCAACAAAGGCAATGCCGCTGCCGGAAATCTTCTGCATGATGAATCCTTCACCGCCGAAGAAGCCCGCACCGATTTTTTTCTGGAAGTGGACGCTGAGCTCGACACCTGTGGTCGATGCCAGGAAAGCCCTCTTCTGCACCACGATGGGTGTGGAAGGTGAGATCTCATAAGCCCTGATGGAACCGGGGAAGCTGGACGCAAACGCGATCATGCCGGGGCCGCCCTGGGCTGTGTAATGGTTCTGGAACAGGTTCTCACCGGAGAACATGCGGCCGAAAACCTTGCCGACACCGCCGCCCAATGTCTCCATATGCATATTGGGGCTCATCCAGCTCATGGCGCCGGACTCACAGATCATTGTCTCACCGTTTTCAACTTCACAAATAACTGCGGGCATGGGCTCGCCTACGATCTTGTATTTCATTTTTATCTCCTTTTCCCCGCGCCCGTTTGGCGCGGTCCCTTTCTATACCATCAATACCTGCTGTCTTGTCTTCTGTAATCGTGCTGCGGTCTTCATTGACTTCGCTCTGTTTTACGATGCCAATCTTATCAGAAAGTATATCACAGTAGTGTCACACTATGTTTTACTATTTTTCGTTCACTTCACTGCGGGAATTTCACTGGTACGATCGAGGAAACGTGGAAATCATCAAGGTCAGAAGCTGTGACCGCCTCCGCCGCCTCCTCCGCCGCCTCCTCCGCCGCTGCCGCCCATGCCGCCTCCGCCGGAGCCTCTGCGAACCCGTTTGTAAACCTCAGACGAAGAAATCATTATGATCCCCCGGCCTGCCGCCCTGCCGAGTACAGTCTTCCCGGACTGATCCCCGGCATTTTTCTGTTCTCTTGTTTTCCGCACAAAATGGAAATTAATAATCAGCCCCATCAAAAGAGACAGTAAAATGCCGCTGATAATCTTCATTGGTTCCGGTATAGTTTTTCCTTCAAGAACATCCACAATCTGCTTGAACGCAGCCGAAGCGCATGAATAGTAGTTTTTTGCGGAGGCATAACTATATACGTTGTCCGTAATACTGCGCGCCTTGGAATTTGTTACTTTCCTCCAGACATCGCCTTTGGAATATATATAGATTTCCCGTCTTCCCATATCAATCAGGAACAGTACACCGTTATCGCCAATCAATTCCCTGGCGTGGCTCTCGGCATAAGATCGTGTAGAAGATCTGTAGTTATGAACAGAGGCGAATGCTGCATTCCCGTACTTAGTGACCGGTTTCATGTCCTCGACAAGCTTCGCCTCCTCTTCAGCGCTCAGCAGATTCTCAGAATCCATGACTCGAACCACATAGCCGGTTTCACTGTTTTTATAAACATACGACTTGGCAAGAGCCGTGAACGGCAGCAAAACAGACAGTATGACAGCTAAAATACAGACACCTATGGTTCTGCTCCTTCTCATCATCTATTCCCCCTCATATGGTAATCCGGAATGGGCCTGCTGCAGGAGAGGTTGAACCTTTGAAAGATTGCAAGATATCCGACTAGTATGCCCGCAAACACAGTAAGCGATCCAATATAGTAAAATACATCTTTCACCGGTCGTTCCAGCAGTATAACGGAAGCAGCCGCCACCGTACCGGAAAGAAACAGCGTGTCCAGAAAGATTGTGCGAAGCAGCTTCTTACGGGCTGCCTTCCAGAAGATTTTGATTGGCATAACAACCGCCAGAATAATTGCCAGGACCGGTGTAACTCTTTGAACCAATATCATGAACAGGTCATCGGACGTATATGATTTAGATAGAGAATCAAAAATACAAAAAGTAATAAACGATATAATACACGGTAATACTATAATCAATATAAAAATACTAAGACAGCCTGGACTGTCCTCCTGTTTATCAGCTGCATTGAGCGTTTTGGAGCTTTTTTCTATTTCTTTTTTTCTTTTCCTTTCAGCATGCTCTGCTTTTTTCTTCTCACGCGCTTTTTTCTTTTTTTGATCTGACTTCCATTGCTTCCATCCTGACTCCGTTGATAACAGAAGCCCTTTGTCCATCATATGGCTTTCCCTGTTGATATAAACCATTGCGATAGAATTGTTTTGCAACATGGCCCATATTCCTACAAGTAAAAAGATCCACAGAGTTATTTTTGGGGGTATTGAAGGAATATAACAGAACAACACTGCAAAAGGAATTGCCAGCAAAAAGGAGAAGATCAGGAACTTGGAAAGGCTGACAGGAAAATCCGCAGCCGTATTTAAAGTCTGACCGTTAACAACCGCATAAGAGACCCTGTCTTTATCTCTCCACGTCAAAAACCAGACTGGAAAAAGCGCCATCTTCGCATTTTCCACTTTCGCATTAAATGTTGATATCGGATCAAACACTTCTTCAAAAATGATGTTCTTATATTTCTCCTTTGCTGCAGCCAGGGTCATGTCACAGGAAACAAGGGCTGCATCTTCCAAATATGTCACCTCTTTTACGTCCGGGCTGTCCGCATAAAATCCGCTCAGATAGCCCACACGAAATTCCTTGATCTCTTTACTGTCATAGTCGCTAATCACATCTGACAGATCATCACTGTACCCCGACGCGGCATCATATGAAATCCATTTGTAATTACGATTAATTTTAAAATTCAGATTGCAGTATTCATTGTAGATCCCGGCACTTCGGATGCCTTGTAAAGTCGGCTCTGCGTGCTGATTCACATCATAGACCCAGTAGGGCATATAGATGCCCGTAAACTTTTCAAGCTTCTCCGGATTTTTGTAGGCATTGGGCACACACCACGCCCTGTTAGCACGATGCTTAAAAACCTTTTTGCATTCCTCCTTAGTCCTGCTGAAAGGGATAATATAGGCCGGTTTCTTCTCATTGACAAGCTGTCCTTCCAGCACGACGGAAGCGCCACAGTAAGAGCAAAAATCAGCAGCCGCATTGTCGGTCGACCTTATCACGCCGCCGCACTGCGGACAACTGAACAGCGTTACTTCGTAATCATCCCTCATAGCTTCTTTCTGCAGCTGCAGGTGGCTGTCAACTGTGCAACTGTATCCGCAGTAATCGCATTTCATTTTCTGTGATGATATGTCGTAGCGCATACCTGCGCCGCAGCCAGAACATCGGTACATAACTTCAGGCTCCTCCAATAAACATTGTTTTATCTTTGATCTTTAGTCGTTGTATGTTGGTTCATCAGGGGAAGTCCCACCGTCCGCTTCCTCCATGTCCGGTATTGCATCCGTGATGTCCGGTCCGGACCGTCACAGACAGACAGGCACCCGGTCTTTGGCAGCTGCCATATCCTCGAACATTTTTAAAGCTTTCGAGCCAAGATGCTTTCTCCGATAGCCTTCCTGAATACCAAACCATCCAAGCCAGGCGCTGTCCGGATCTTCTGCGTAATGGTAGAGTCCAATAATTCCCACACAGGCTCCGTCATGGTGGATCAAATAATATTCATAGTTCGATGAGTGGTCCAGGGACTCTTCGTAGTTCGCTCTTGCGCTTTCCCCCGGGAAAAGCTGCTCCTGTATCAAAACAGCATAGTTGATATTGTCTTCAGTGATTCTTTCCAGATTCATGATTCCTCTTCTCCGACGCCCCCGAAGCAAAATGTGCATGGTCTGCTCAAAATCTGCCCAAAAGGGTTGAGGTGTTTTATTAATAGTATAATAATCTCGCCTCATCCTGAACAGTAAAATCTGAACAGTAAAATCATTTCCCCGGCCCGCCGGAATATCAATGTAATCGTTCCCACGTTTCCCAATATGGTAAACTCTTAGATGCAACCTAAAAACCTGGTCTCTGGATATATTCCTTCGAACAATAAAAAGGGGTTCCCGTTACCCTGCGCAGAAACTGCCCGGGTGATGGGAACCTCTTGATTTACAGGCTTTCATCCCCTTCTTATCTTTATGATTCATTAATATATAGTAGTTTCATATTCTCAACCTGGCAAAAATAGTATCTTCGTTTTCTCGTTTCCTCCAATAGCATACTTATAGCCACAACCCTCCGAAATCCATCTCTGGATATGTTCCCTCAAACAACAAAAAAGAGGCTCCCCTGACCCCGAGCAAAAACTTCTCCCGGTAAAGGAGCCCCCAGTATTTCAGGCTTTTTCAGCCCTTCTTATTTAGTATGTGTCAGTAGTACGACAGTCTCGATACCTGGATTGTTAGTCATAATCCAGTCTTCAAAAACCCCTGTATTTATAAGGGTTTTATAATGTTTTGATTCTCCAGAATCAACTGAATGATTGTTAGTCTATGTCTCTCGCCAGCTGATTACTCATTCATGAACTTCCGACAAGACAAAACCAATACATTGTTTTTACTCCTTTAGTCAGGAGAATTCATTCGCAAAGTGAATTTCGCAACAACCTAAACTATTTTTCAAATAAACCACTGGTGCCGCCAATGACGAGACGATTTGTTATTTGTATAACATCCTCCAACGGCATTTTCTTTCCGTCCTCAACCCAATGCCTGTATGCACTTAGGACAGTATTGTTGATACTCTCTATCAGCAGCTTTTTTTCGTAATCAGATAGGTTTTGGAATTTCTTTGACTTACTCCACCCAAAATCATTTACATCAGTCACCATCTTATTCCGTATGGAACTCCAATCTGTGCAGCAGGTTATCTTTTCATATGCCTGCCCCTGTTCTGCGGAATAAACAAAAAACTCGCGATTCACCTTCTCCAGATCTTCCGGCAGGTTATAATCTTTAATCCGTTTGATATAGTCTGCAGATATTTCCACCTGTATCTCGGCAAGCAGATAATCCATCGTCTCATAATAATGATAGAAGGTTTTCTTGTTAATTCTCGCCCTGTCGCACAGTTCCTTCACAGTGAACTTCTCATAATCCTTTTCACAGATCAGTTCCTCGAAAGCGGTCTTGATACCATTGATCGTTTTAACAACTCTTAAGTCTTCGTTACCCTTCAGAATCACGGTACAACCTCTTTTTACAATTCAACAAAACAGAATTAAGCAACTGTAGTTTCATAATGCCAAAAGCAGCCTCTTCTTTCAAGTGAAAACAGTTTTTTTAACTTTTATGCAACGCTTTTCTATAAAGAGTTTCCTAAGAAACTCTTTATAGAAAAGCGCCCATTGTAAGGCAATTACTGACTTTCTTATTATAGGTATAGAAACCGATAATACTTTTAATAGAGAAAGGAATTCGACCATGAAACAGTTTGATCGTGCAACAATTGCAAAGGAAGAAGAGGCTCAGTACAAACTGCTGATGTCCAAACCCCGTCAGTATTGGATTGACCTTTATCTTGAGAAGGTTCGTCCGAATTATGAATCCCTCATGGCATGGAAACACCGTGAGACCGTCGAAGACGTTAGCATGACCGTAGATGCTGAGCGCATTTACGTCAAAGCACGTGACGGCTATGAACTTCCTGAACTCATCTACCGTCCGAAAAACACAGAAGGCCAGAAGCTTCCTACATACTTTCAGATCCACGGTGGCGGCTGGGTCATGGGCGTGCCAGAACTGAACGATCCTGAATGCCGCAGATATCGTGACGAGGCTGGCGTACAAGTCATCAATCTGGGGCACAGACTTGCTCCGGAATGGGAATTTCCGTATGCACCTGAAGATTGCTATGACGGCATTAAGTATTTCGTTGAACACGCAGATGAGTATGGAATCGACGTGGAGCGGCTCGGCGTAGGCGGTGAGTCTGCAGGTGCTGAACTTGCTATCGACATGGTAATGCTTGCCAATGATCGCAAAGATTTTAAATTCAAAATGCAGCTGCTGAGCTATCCCAACGTCAACTTGGGCTACGTGGCTGAAGACGTCATGGTAGGCTTTGCACCAGATCCCGGCTTCTTCCAAGACTTTTATGTGACCTCCCCGGTCTGCTATTGTGATCCCTGCCAGCTGCGCAATCCTCTCATCAGCCCCTATTTTGCCCATGACGTGACATTGGCGGCAATGCCTACTACAGTCTTAATGACCTGCGAGTATGATCAGCTGCGTCCGCAGGCTGAAGATTGGGCGCTTCGTCTGATGAAGAATGGTGTTCCTGTGATAGAAAAGTGTTTCCCGGGAACTATGCATGGTTTTTCGCTGGATGTTGAGGGGTCCGCCCCAGCTCAGGTAAAGGCCGGCATTGACTTCCTCGTGGAGGGACTGAAAAACTACCTGGTCAAGTAAGTTAGAAAAAAAAGGGAGGAAACTGATGAAAACAAAGTTTTACGGTTACTCTGTGGCCGTCGGTGCAATCCTGTATCTGTTCTGTGCCTGGGGCATGATCAATGTGACCAACGTAGCCTATGCTGTGTTCCCGGAATACTTTCATGCCAATCTTGCACAAATAACGCTTGGTGTCACAATCTATTGCGTCGCCTGTTTCATCTTTAGTTTCTTCGCAGGAGAATACCAGGCGAAAATCGGCGTGAAAAAGTCGATGATGATAGGCGCTGTATCCATGGCCATATTCTGTTTCATCATTGCAAGCTTCCGCAGTATTTATGCTTTCTATGCTGCACAATTGGTTGTAGCCTGGGCTGGTTCCACTGCCATGCATGCATGTTGTACACTGGCTATTTCTAATTGGTTTGTAGAAAAAAGAGGTACACTCATTAGCATCTGCATGGCTGCAGCAACTTTTGGAATAGCAGCTTATCAGTTTGTGGCGGGCAAGGTGTTCGTAGCAGTCGGTGTATCGAAACTGTATCTGTATTTTGGAATCTTTGAATTTGCCGCTTTGATGCTCATTGCCTTGTTCCTGATTCGAGATGAACCTGCAAAATACGGCCAGAGGCCTCTGGGCTGGAATAATACCCAGGAGTCGGTACATACTGATGAGGTTGCAAATGCCGCAGTATCCAACGTCAGTATTTACAAGAACCCTGTGTTCTGGATCATGATGATCGGCTTCATCTTCTCTATGCTCTGTGCCGCTGCTGTCAGCGCTTATACTACCACTGTGTTGCCCTCTTTTGGGGGATATACATTAGACAGTGCCGCTGCTGTACTTAGTGTCATGAATTTGGCCGGAGGAGTCATCACAATGTTTGTGGGTACGTTCCTCAACACGCTGGGGCTCAAGGGGACAATGATCCTTACAGGTGCCGGCGCATTCATCGCCAACATCCTCATGTATGTCTGGATCGGTGCTCCCAGTACTATTTTATTGATCCTTGTAGGCATCACCTTTGCCATAGGCATGCCTTTTCAGTCCATGAGCAATATGATCTCCGGGCCTGTCTTCGGTGATCAGGCATACCTCGCCAATCCAAAACTTATGGCTTTTTCCAATGCAGGTTACTCGCTATTCTTCCCTGTTCTTGGTGCTATCGCTACTGGTGCCGGTTTTGGACCTGCATATTTAGCTAATGCCGTGATTTGCCTGCTTACAGTCATCCCTTTCCTTATTGGTCTTAGCATTGCCGAAAAGAAAAAGCGGGGCTAACCAATAAGCATCATTAAACCATCAGCACCCCACTGGGAATCGGTATTAACAACCGAACCCAATGGAGTGCTTTTTTTCCACATAATGAAGATGTAACCTTCCGTAACAATTTGTTCGGTTTCTTCGGAATTAACTGTATGATTGTTAGTCTATGGCTCAGGCCAGTTGATTTCCTCTCCATGAGGAACCCTCTGTTTACCCACCTTTTCCTCTGATAATGGCCAGCGTATTTCTTTTATGTGCTTTATTGTCATACGCTCGTTCTTACTCTTCCTTCTTGACCGTTTCACCATCTCTTCCTGGACTTTATCGAATTTTTCAACAGGGATAATAGCACTGCTTCAGACAGATCGTAATAATATTCGTTACCGCACTGTCTTCCCTTACAGGTAGTAGTTCTTTGTGAAACTCTCAAGTTCGTACAGAAGATCTCCCGAGAACTCCAGAACTTTCTCTCCGCCCTTCTTCATGACAAAATCGCCAACCGCAGCGTATCTGCTGTATTTAGTGTCAACGCCCTTTGCATCGAATACCGCCTTGAGAGGAGCCGGAGCGATCGCATAGTGATCGGTGTAGACGAACTCCTTGTCTGCTGTAAGTGTATATTCGACCTCTGTATCTCCCTTGGTGAAGATATACCTGGATACTGCCGGGTATGTCCTTCCGCACTTATCGTGGACCAGAGTCTCAGGTATCTCGACTCTGCATGTCTCAGTATCGGTATTGTCGAAGATCACATTGCCCTCCCTGTCTTCGATGAAGAAGATAGGAATGCGTCTGTAATCATTTGCCTCAGGTGCTACACAGTCGAAGAGTACCATCGTGAAGTCATCATGCTGCTGTCTTGCCCACACCCACTGATTCCAGAAGAAAAATGTCTGGATGCTCGGCCACTGGTGATCATGGTAGCCGGTACCCTTGACAGCGTATTCCCTGCCGTCAACTGTGAGTGTTCCGCTGACGTCTCCTCTTGGAACAGCGCAAAGCCATGTGAAGAACTGATCTGTATTCTCGTTAAGCACATAGCCCGTGCCCGGTCTCCATGCGCTTGATGTGCTCTTTAAGGTAACATCGATCTTAGTACCTTCATCACCACTTATTACAATGTGATATGTGTCGAGGTCTCCCTCAAACCTATTGCTTCCGAGTACTACTTCGCATTTGTCTTTGCTGACTGAAGTGTCCTCATCTTTGAACATCATGAAATGGTTCTTGACTGTACCGTCCGGCATCTGGATGTTGAAGTAGATGAACGGATTATATCCTTCTCCGCTTGCTCCTGTAAGGATCTGATACAGCGAGAAGTTCACTCCGATCTTGATGCCGTCCTCAGTGTCGCAGTCAAAATACCACCACTCAAGGCAGCCCTTGTTACCTTTATTTCTTTCTCCTTCTTCCCATACTTCAACGTATTCTTTATTGATATTCGCCTCAGCATAGTCCTCAGGTCTGTTCATTACTCTGATAGTTTCCATTGTTTTACCTCCGAAAATTATTTGGCATCAGTAAATTATTTGCTTACACTATCAATATATTTATTTCATGCAAAAAGAGAAGGCATGAACGCCCTCTCAGAATCAAATAATTTACGCTGGAAGGAAATTCGTCAAATATGTCAGGCACAGATCTCAGGATACAGAAAACATACGCGGCACTGACACGCGCTTTTACCAATCTTCTCAAGACCAAAAGTTTCGAGCAGGTCACAGTCAAAGAGCTATGCGATGCCGCAATAGTCAGGACTGCGACTTTCTATAATCATTTTTCGGATAAATACGTATTTGCGGACTTTATAATACGCGATATGCTGCAGCGCTATCACAGAGATAACGCTGACCTCAGCAGCCTTTCCGGTCAGGCGTACTACGAAAGGCTCATTTCAGATGCATTCTCACTGCTTGAGAACAATACTGATCTCCTGCGCTCTCTGGCTTCGGACTCCATGCTGTGGTCCATCTCTGAGGTGATTCGAAGCAGCATGCATGACGAGCTACATGAACATTTAATCAGCGACAAGGGCGCAGGACACGATCTTGCAGCAGAGCCGGAGCTGCTTACCGAATTGATTATTGGCGGCCTGGAGCAGGCTGTCAGGTGGTGGTTCATTGATGCGAATCCGTTACCGCCGGAAGTTCTTAAAAAGCAGCTGCTCGAAAGCGTACTCCGTCTGATTTCCTAGCCAAATAGTAGACTTATAGCCACAACCCTCCGAAATCAGGGCATTTGACATGTTCCCGCGGACAAAAAAGAAGGGTTTCCTTGGCCCTGAGCAAAAATTGCTCCCGGCCAAGGAAACCCAGTATTTCAGCCTTTTTCAGCCTTCTTATCCCGATTATGAGTCAGTAGTACTACAGTCTCGATACCGCTCGAGACAATGAAATTGATACACATATCCCTTACCCGTTCGCGGAAATGGGCCCGGGAACATATCTACGTTTCATCGGTTCGCGAGGAACATGTCAATCGACTTTTGGATTTTTCCGTCAGCATGAACATACGCAAGCGAATTAATGAAAATCATTTATAGCAGTCATCATTTCTGTCTGAAAAGCCCTGACAATTAACAGACGTTCAGTATTAATCAGAACTACATCCCCGCCCCTCATCCCGGGCGTAAAAAGGACACTTTTCTCTCAGACACTGCTGATTTCGTTCAGAGAATTCGCAAGGCTGGTCCTCATATTCGAGCACAAGGCTGTAATGTTCATTTATGTACCTGACTCCCTCCCGGAATGCAATCATGGCATCCCGCTTACAGCACCGGGGGCCATTGATCCTGCCAAGTTCTCCGATTGCCTGCGAAGTAAACTTCATATGCTCTCCCCAGGTCCCGTCGTCAGATAAAGGGCCTGTACCGTCTATGATCGCAAGAGCCGCTCCGACAGAAGCAATGGCACCGCAGATTCCCCAGAGACCGCACATTGCGCCGGGCATTCTAAGACCCTCACGGGCAATCCTGTCCAGACACTCTTCCAGTCTGATATTGCCGCCGGCATTGTAAAATGCGGTCAGCACGCAGGCACCGTCAAGGATATGATGCTCCGGTCCGTGGATGCTGATATATTCTTTCTGCGCCATGCTTTTAAAAATACGGACAGGATTACATCCTTTTTCCTGTTGGATCTCATCGATGATCCGTTTCGTTTTTTCCTGAATTGACATCTTTTTGTATTCCATACCTATCACCTGGCTTCAAAAAACAGCTATACAATTACATCAGGCTCCATATTTTTAGAAAAAAATGAAATAAACAGCAATACCTGCGGCCGTCCGCACTTTTGGCTCCGGAAACATATCCACCGCAAATTTATTGGACAAAATGATCGGTGCCTCCAGCAGCCTGGCGCAATAGCGGCATTTTGCAACACGTCCGGCCCGGACCTGTGTTGTATTCAGGCATCCCGGACACTCACATGCCTCAAATATAGCTTCGCCGCTCACAACGTCATCAAGTATGATCAACGGTTCTCCATCCATTTCCAAATGACATCCCAGCAGGATTCCATGACTGCACAGCCAATTAATATCCTTTTTGATGACAGACACATCAAAGTCTGTCTGCTCTGCAAGGACGCGCAGGGGGATTTTTCCTGTAATGCTTTCCTCCAGCACCTGCCCATATCGTTTTGCGCGCCGTAGATGTTTTCTGCTCAAAAAAACCGAAAGGTGTCGTAGTATTACTAACAGGATCAACAAGAGTACAACGAACCATCAATTTCTATAGTCTCTAACTCTTTTTGCATTTCTAAAAGCTTTGACGTTGTACTCGAAATATAATAATTGAATTCCACAGGATAATTAAAAATTGATTTATACTCATAGTAATTAGGTACTTCATTATCTTTTTGATTTTGCAAGTATTCCCAAGCTAATGTGTATTCCATATAGGCTTTATAACAATCAGGCCATTCATCGCCCTCCATGAGGTGTTGATTGTTTCTTAAGATACTCAATATTTTTTGCTGATACGGAAGCACGTATGTAATTACATAATGAACCCAGATCCTTTGCTCCTTTTCTTCCAGATCAGACAATTTGTCCTTTCCCTCATTAAATATTATATCTCTTCCAAATTGTAAAGACACAAAATGTCTGATCACATTCTGTTCACCTAGTAACTGTGAAATTGGGCCATAAAGCAGTCTTATTTGATCGTCTACATGTGCTTTTTTCCATCTCTTGATCTCAAGTTGTTCTTCAAACTTTCTTTGCCGTGTCTGTTCTTTTATATTTTGTTTATACGGAATAATCCATCCAAGGATAATAAATAACAGTCCAACAGCGCCGATAATCACCTGAAAGACATCCATTAGTGTAAATGAGTATAATTCCTGCAAAACCTATCTCCTTTCATAAGCGTGCTAAGTATCTTATTAATTATTTATAATAGGTTTTTTGCTATCAATTCTGTCTTAACATAAAACTCATAGGCTTTCTCCTTATTATTAGAATATACCATAATCAACGCTCTAATAATACTTCACATACTTATGATGAAAGCATTTCCTTTTTTTTATAAATTCACCGAAGTTCTAACTATGTCTCGTGATTCAGTTTTACGAACGTTTGGACAGGCATCACCACAACAGTCACAAGGGCTTCTTATAGATGCATTCCATCCGTGTCGTGAACATAGGATTTAGTTGATACCCTACTTGGTATTGAGCTCTGCATCAGCTGATGAATGTTCATCCGTTTTCCCTTATGTGAGGGTTTTTTAACCTTCGTTTTGACAGCCAAGTTACCTTTTTTATTCTTCTTATTTTTCTTCTTTCCTTTCTGACCTTCTGAAGGCAGTCTTGCAGGATTAGGCAACTCTTCGAAAAAACGATTTCGGTTCCCCGAAGATGTTTTTGCCGACAAATTGATGTATCCGTCGTTCCCTGAAAAAAGCCTTTTTTGTTCATAAAGCTCTGGAAAATCAACATATCGCAAACTACAAAACGGACATCGATATATATTTGAAACCCTATCACCTACTCGAATTATCTTATCCTGACTTTTAATAAGTACTGTTTTATCATCAGGGCAGTGCAATATTTCCCCCATAATATATTGGCCTTTCATGGTTAATGAACCGCAACTATTATTCCGATTTGCCGCTCACAGCATGCCTTAAATATATCACTTACAATATTATTTTTCCATCTTCTTAAAACCAAAAAAGCGCCCCCGAAGGAGCGCCATGATATTTCCTGTCTCATATTTGCACTTCTGTTTCAATCCCGGCCTTGAATTCAAAGACTAAGCGGTCATCGAAAACTGTGATCTTCTTGATCAACTGCCGGACCATTACCTCGTCGTAATCTGTTATCCCCATGGTCTGCTCGTCCAGGAAGGCTTCAAACTCATCAAACCTCTTTTTCATTCCGGTCCGATCTGCGTCTTCCAGAAGAAGGCCTTGTTTCTCTACCCGGAGTACTTCAATCTCATCAGCTAGGGCTTCTACTCCCTGATTGGCATTTGCTTTCTTGACAAGTTCCCTCTGCATTGCCTCGAGCTGTTCATCGATCTCAGCCACCCGAGGACCATTGCTCTGGCCGAGAGCCCTCTCTAGGGCAATCTTCATGCCGGGGATCAGTTCATCCTTCCGCTTAATCAGCTGATTGAATGCGGTAACAACTGCCGCATGCAGGTCCTTCTCATAAATGGTCCGGGAAGGACAGTCGATGTTGTTTTTCCTCTTATCAATCCTGCTGATACAGCGCCAGACCACATGTTTCTCACCGCGTATCTGCCAATGAGTCCTGCGGTAAATATCACCACAGTGCGCGCAGTACATAAGATGCGAAAGTGCGTACTTTCCGCTGTAGACCCGCCTCTTGCCGGTGCCGGTTTCAAGCCTTGCCCTCCGTATCATCTCCTCCTGCACCTGCATGAAAAGCTCGCGCGGAATGATCGCTTCATGACTGTTTTCAACATAGTACTGTGGGACTATGCCTTTATTGACCACCCGCTTCTTCGTCAGGAAGTCTGTGGTAACAGTCTTCTGAAGGAGCGCGTCGCCCATGTATTTCTCGTTCATCAGGATCTTGCGCAGGGTGGAGGCAAGCCAGTAGTCACTCCCGGCAGCTGTCTTTATGCCGTCAGCGGTCAGCCCTTTGCCGATGGCATAGTAGCTTCTGCCTTCGAGGTATTCCCGGAAGATGCGCTTCACTACTTTTGCTTCTTCCGGGTTGATGACCAGGTTCCCGTCTTCGTCTTTGTCGTAACCGAGAAAACGATTTGTGCAGACTTGCACCTTGCCCTGCTGGTATCGGTACTGTAAGCCCAGCCGGACGTTCTGGGAAATGCTCTGGCTTTCCTGCTGGGCAAGGGAAGCCATGATGGTGAGCAGGACCTCTCCTTTTGCGTCCAGGGTATTGATCGACTCTTTCTCAAAGAAAACGGCGATATTCTTGTCTTTGAGCTGCCGGATATACTTCAGGCAGTCAAGCGTGTTCCGTGCAAAGCGGCTGATCGACTTCGTGACCACCATGTCGACCCTTCCCGCCATGCAGTCATCGATCAGGCGGTTGAACTCTTCACGCTTTTTTGTATTGGTGCCGGAAATGCCATCGTCCGCATAGATACCTGCTAGTTTCCATCCCGGATGCTTCCCTATGAAGTCAGTATAGTGTTCGATCTGAGCCTCATAGCTTGTCGCCTGTTCGTCATTTTCTGTAGAAACGCGGCAGTAGGCTGCCACCCTGAGTTTTGGTGCTTCCTCTGCCTTTTTCCTCGCGCCGGCCATGCGGTGGGCAGGGATCAGTGTTACTGTTGCCATTTCAGTCCTCGCTTTCTATCAAACTGTAAATATATTCCGCCTGTTTGTATGGATCATCATTGACAGACAGTGCTTCTCTCATCCGAAAAGATGTAGGTGCAGGCCTTGCTTCGATCGGTCTCTTCGCACGTTTGTCCCGGCCCAGTGCTTTTTCCCTGCGCTTACGTTCAGCCTCAAACGCGTCGTAGGTTTCCTGAACGATAATAGCCGGGTAAAAATCATCTCCGAGCAGATGCGGGTTCTGCATGATGCATTTAACAGAGGTATGCTTCATGGTAAGTCCCGCATCTGCCGCCGTCGCCACCAGTGAAAGCCCGTTTAGGTATCTCTCGTACAGCTTCCTGATCTGAGCAGCTTCCTCTTCACAAACGACCGCCTTTCCATTCTCTATCCGGTATCCGAAAGGCGTATGCCCTCTACCCATTTCTCACCAACCTTTCTGTCAGGCTCAGACCGCATTTTAAATGAAATGTGATCTCGGCCCTTGACTGCAACGTGGCATGATCAAGAAAGCGGAATACCAGGTCACCGTTAAAACCAGGTGCCGGCCGCGCATGGGCAGCATACCGGATAAGGTCATCCAGTTCATCCATTTTGTGAAGGTTTCCTGTGACCTCTTTTCCCAGCTGTTCTTTTTCCGCTTTCAGCCTGTCTGTTTCCGTAGCGATCTCGTTGCTCTCCTTCGTGAAGAAAGCAGGATCAACGTACCCTTGGGTCATCAAAGTGGTCAGCGTCTGCTGCCGTTCCACATTCTTTTCCAGCATCTGTTCGATCTCATTGATCCTTCGCAGATTTCCTCTGTTTCCCTCCTCCCGGATCCTGTCGCGCAGATCTTCCAGAACCACTTTTCTGGCGTAGATCAGTTTGTTCATCATGGTCGTAAAGGCATGTCCAGATCACTTTCCCGTACTGCCTTCATCGAGCAGGAACTCAAATCCTGCAGATGCTGTCTGCAGACCCAGACCGGATACCGGTTACCACCGGTCAGAGCCATATGCCTCTTGAGGGTGCTTCCGCATTCACCACAGATGATCCTGCCGGAAAAAGGGTATCGGTTTCCGTAGAGGCTGCCATTTTTCTTTATGTTTTTCTCCCGGGCATGTTGCTCGATCAGTGCACCGACAATTTCAAAATTCTCCCGGCTGATGATCGCTTCATGATGGTCCTTTACATAAAACTTATCCTGTTCATCACGGTTGACGTGCCGCTTGAAGCGGAAATCCGTGTAGGTCTTCTGGAAAAGGAAATCTCCTATTTCTGCCAGGATCTTGTTACATTCATCAGGGATGTGATAGGGCCAGCAACAAGCATTTTTTTATCAGTTTTTCCAATTATCGGTAATTGATTTCATCGAACAATTACTTTTCAGAAAGTTGATGGACGTCAGGCACAGAAGTCTCGGCAGGGGATGTAAGTTTTGTCACTTGCATGTTGTCGTTCTCCTTTCCGAAGGAACTTGTCTATCCCTCTGCTTTCCCATGCCTGCAAAGAACTGATTTTTATAGCTTTTGAGAGCGAAAAAAAGCCTGCCAACTATCCCGAAGGACGGTCAGCAGGCATGATTATTATGTAAGAAATCACTTATTGGGAATCACGGTGTAAAACCACATATGGCTCCATATGCTGTGCAGATTAGTTATAAGCTTTCATCCGAATCCCATCTAATGAAACTATATCCATCTATAGATTGATCAATCTCATCCTTATATTTTATATCAATTATTGCTCCGTTCAGGTTGGCTCCGCTCAAGTTGGCTCCGCTCAGGTTAGATCTGCTTAAATCAGCTTTGATCAGGCGAGCTTCGATTAGATTGGCTTTACTTAAGTTGACACCTCTCAGGTCGGCTCCGATCAGCTTGGCTTTACACAGGTCGGCTCCGCTTAAGTTGGCAAAGCCCAGGTTGGCTAAGTTCAGGTCGGCTCCACTCAGGTCAGCATTGTTCAGGTTGGCTCCGCTCAGGTCGACTCCTCTTAGATTAGCTTTGCTCAGATTGGCTCCTCTTAGAAAAGCTAAGTTCAAGTTAGCAAAACTCAGGTAGGCTCCGCTCAAATCGGCTTCGCTCAGATCAGCTCCACTCAGATCCGCTCTGCTCAGGTCAGCTAAGCTCAGATTGGCTAAGCTCAGGCAGGCATCGATCAGGTTGGCTCCGCTCAGGTCGGCTCCACTCAGGTCAGGTCTCTTGTTTTCTCCACTTAATAGCATTATTCCATTACTATCATATGTCCTTATCATTATATCAAGAGTTCCTTTAAAAGGAATATGGATTACATAGGATACTGCCGCAGCAATATGTAGGGTGTTTCTGTAAACATTCGTAGATCTACGGATTCTTGATTGTTCTGCATTCCCTGTTTTAATTCGTGGGCTGTGATTTATATATGCTTCTGTTCTAACCAAGGCAGAAATTATTTTTTCAATATTGGGATGTATCTTTGATACATCTGTTTTTTTAAGCATCATCGCCAGATACTGACAAACTGTACCGTCCAGCTCTCTTTCGGCGAATGAGCCGATAAACCCCTCCACATTATCATCTGTGATTTTGATAATCCCCGAATAAATATATTTTGCAAGAAAATACTGATAAAAGGTCCTGTGGAAAAAACCAATTCTGTCACCATCGACAGATTCTACATAAAAGGCAAATACCCATCGTGTATTCCAGCTCATTTTTGCCATATTTGTATCTGTACAATAGATTTTGAAAGCAAGACTCATAAGTCCTTTACTAACTGTCTCAAGAGCATTTTTGCTGTAAACTCCTCTCTTGTGCATTAAATGAACAAATAGATCATTGTACAGTTCAACAATATTAGAACTAACGGTTTCAAATCGACTATTAACAATTAAACGAAATAAAAACGGCACCCTGAGAAGCCTTTGCATATTTTTATCGTTTCTAAGATTATTGAAAGCTTCTCTATAATCATCATATTCCTTGTGCCGATCGAACCAGTTATTCTGTTGTTCGTCTGTAACAGGAGATAACTTGTAATACTCGAAGATTCTGTCCAGTTCATTTAATTCTCTTGAAACTGCAATAGTCCTTGATAAAACGACAATATGTATCCCGTGTTCACTAGCAATGCGATCAACTGTTTCCAAGAAAGAGTAGATATTCTCAATGTTTGCACGTTTCGCTTCATCAATAAATTCATCAAAGCCATCCAAAAAGAGAAGCGCCCCTTGACAGTCTTCAAAAGAAAATGACCTTTTAGGGGCTTCCCCCCAAACAAGTGCATTTTCAAGTTTTACCTCTCCATTATCAATTATCCGAGTATTTTTGCCAGTATTTAGAGAGACAGCCACAACATTTTTCGCTTTGTCCTTCAGGAATCTTCCTTTATAAAAATCAAATGATGCTTTATTACATAACATGGTTTTTCCATGTCCTGGTTCTCCATGAATCAGGATAACTCCTGGTTCTGTTTTGACAAACCACTTCTGCAAAAAAGACATAGCAGGAATCTGCTCTTCTTCTTTCGTAATGAACGCGTCTATATAGGAGGTCACATCTGGTTCCTCCCCTACAAGTTTTTTGTACTCTCCTCTCTTTTTTTCAGTAAACCTTCTTTCAACCTCCTCATAATACAGTTTAAAATCTACTGGCCCGATTTCATTGTTCAGGATTTCTCTTATTGCTTTCTCTAATTCAAGTATTCTTTGATAAAGGTCCAGATTTATGTCATGCTGACTATCTGTATAAGCGTTTAATAAAGCTCTATAGCCAATAGATATCCCGCTGATTTCTTTCATGAAAACAAGGTCATAAAAATAGCCCAAGTATTTCTCCACAACTTTGGAAGATTTCTCTTTCTTCCAATCTGCGTGGCCAAATATTTCGCCACTCGCAGTATCAATAAACACTTGTTTTACATTCCTTGAAATATCTGCATTATTCTGACTAATATATTTTTCTGCCAGGGATATCAAACAAGATCTTTTCCCGGTTACTGCTTGCATATCGCATTTACTCAAAGTAATCTCTGCATCATTATCTTCAATAAACCGCTGATCAAATCTTTCAAGAATACCCAAAAAATCTTTTTCGTCTATATGGTGTTCTGTTTCTGCCATTGCAAGATCTGCCCCTTTTGAAAAAAGGTGGCCATATATCAAGCTTAGAATAAAAGTTGGATTCATATTTTTCCTCTTGTTTTGCCAAAAACAACTTGTTTTTATCTATGTTGTGCGTAGCCTTACTTTGATAATACTACAACACTACTCACCTACAATAAATGTTGAACATATACAGTATCTATTGTACCACACAGTTTAATGATTATATCTAAATAATAAGACGGCCGATACAAGCCGAGACATACGCAGCGAACACGAATCGACTTTTTTCCCCAAAAAAAAAAATATATTTAACCTGAATTATTCATAGCGGTAAGTCATAAACAATGCTTTTCCGCGTAGTTACAATGCGTCCAACTGAATATTGCTTTCACTGATCTGGTGAATTAAAAAAGAGCCCGATCCATGGTAAAATTTAGGTGTCGAAGCTAAAAACATAC
>OCVV012876247.1_pt1 | contig 96884 bp, 75 predicted proteins | sample 1539721 | NCBI WGS metagenome assembly OCVV01 (sample SAMN02144230, study PRJEB22623) | gut metagenome | biome: sheep rumen | host: Ovis aries | place: New Zealand
TTGTTTTAACAAACATATCCTTTTCTTCCTGTGAAAATTCAGATATTCTTATTCCCTTCTTTTCGGCATATTCCACAGCCCCCCGCATATACTAACTTAACCTTTCTTAACCCTCCCTATGAGCAAAAGAAAAACCTCGGAAGCCTTGATTTATAAGACTTTCGAGGTATTCCATAGCACAGCTCGTAGCGGAATCGAACCGCTGATTCTGCCGTGAGAGGGCAGCGTCTTGACCCCTTGACCAACGAGCCATGTGCTTTTCTCAAGCTTTTTTATAATACTACAATATCAGATCCATTGCAAGTACTTTTTTTACTTTTATCATTTTTTTTAATTTAAATATTTAAAACCGGGGATTACCGGAAAATCCCCGGTTTTATAGTAAAGCTATCAGATAATATCAAAAATAGATATCTGGTTGGCATCCGGCAATCCATCCAGGATATGCAGTGCTGTCATCTTTTCGATATTGGTCTGGGATGTCTTTGTCCTTTCCTTAAAATCATCCTTGCTGACAAAAGGACCATTCTTGGCAGCCTCCTCTATCTTGACAGCGTTGGTATCCCCCAGTCCTTCGATAGCAACAAAGGACGGCATTATCTTTCCGTCTATTATCTGAAAATCCACAGCCTTTGCCCTGTAAAGATCGATGGGCATAAAATCAAAGCCTCTTGCATACATCTCCTGAACAAGCCTCATATCATGCATGCTGGCCTCATCCTTGGGTGAAGCGGTTCCGGCATCTATCCTCTTCTTTATTTCGGCCATATTCTCTTCCAGATGATCCTTTCCCATGCACATTGTCTCATATGAAAAAGCTTTGGACCTTATGGAAAAAAATGCAGTGTAATATGCCAGGGGATAATTTATCTTATAATAAGCCACCCTCCAGCCCATCATTACATAGGCCGCTGCATGTGCCTTCGGGAACATGTATTGGATCTTTTCACAAGACTGTATATACCAGTCAGGCACATTATGGGCCTTCATATCCTCTTTCCATTCCGGCCATTTTTCAGCCTTACCCTTAGCCACCTTGCCCTTGCGGACCATTTCCATGATCTTAAAGGACTCCTCCGAATCCAGTCCCATACCTATAAGGTATGTCATGATATCATCACGGGTACATATACATGTGGAAATAGTAGCTATGCCATCTTTAATAAGAGTCTCTGCATTGCCCAGCCATACATCCGTACCGTGGGAAAGTCCTGCTATACGAACCAGGTCAGAAAAAGCCTGAGGCTTGGTGTCTATAAGCATCTGCATGGCAAAATCCGTACCGAACTCAGGGATACCGAGGGATCCCAGCATCGTCCCCCCGATATCCTCAGGCTTTATGCCGAGGGCATCAGTGGATTTAAACAGACTCATGACCTCCGGATCATCCAGGGGTATTTCCAGGGGATCCAGCCCCGTCAGGTCCTGTAATCGTCTGATCATGGTAGGATCGTCGTGTCCCAGTATATCAAGCTTTAAAAGGTTATGATCAATCTTATGATAATCAAAGTGCGTTGTCACTATAGGCGAATTTCTGTCATCCGCAGGGTGCTGCGTCGGTGTAAAGGATTCGATAGCCTCACCTACAGGAAGAACGACAATTCCTCCCGGATGCTGGCCCGTAGTATTCTTGGTACCTTCCACGCCCTTGGCTATACGCTCTATCTCTGCAGGCCTTTTTACCTTGTCCTGCAGCTCATAAAACCCCTTTGTATATCCAAACGCGGTCTTCTCTGCCACAGTACCTACAGTACCGGCCTTATAGGTCTGGCCTGCTCCGAAGATAACCTCCGTATACTTGTGGGCCTTGGACTGATATTCACTTGAAAAGTTCAGGTCGATATCCGGCTCCTTATCTCCCTTGAATCCCAGGAAAGTTTCAAAAGGAATGTCAAAGCCGTCCTTGTAAAGGTTCTCTCCGCATATGGGACAGACTTTATCCGGCATATCCACACCGGCCCTGCCGGCATATTTATTCACATCTTCGGAATCGAATTCCGAGTATTTACACTTTTTGCACAGATAATGAGGCTTTAAGGGGTTAACCTCCGTGATCCCAGCCATTGTAGCGACAAATGAGGATCCGACCGAGCCTCTGGAGCCAACCAGATATCCGTCCTCGACAGACTTCCACACCAGCTTCTGAGCTATGATGTACATAACCGCAAAACCGTTACCTATTATTGAATTAAGCTCACGCTCAAGTCTTTCCGAAACAATCTCCGGCAGCACCTCACCGTAAAGCTCATGAGCCTTGTTATAGCATATGGCACGGAGCGTCTTATCTGAATCTTCGATGACAGGAGGACATTTATCCGGGCGGACAGGCTTTATCCTGTCACACATATCCGCGATCTTATTCGGATTAGTTATGACCACCTCTATGGCACGGTCTGCCCCGAGATAAGCAAATTCATCCATCATCTCCTGGGTAGTCATAAAGTACATTGATGAGGACAGCGCCTCTATCTTATGGCCGAACTGCTCCCAGGTCTTATTGCCCTTCTTTTCCTTTCCGCATACCAGAATGCTTCTGAAAAGCGCATCTCTGGGCTCCAGATAATGAACATCCCCTGCTGCACACACCGGCTTGCCGCATTCAGCAGCTATTTCCACGATCTGACGGTTTATTTCCTTTATGTCATCATAGGAATTGACAGCCATCTCCTTACTGTTCATGATGAGATATTTGCCGTTTCCTGCAGGACCTATCTCTATATAGTCATAAAAATCCACCAGACGAACTATTTCCTGCCTGGAACGTCCGCCTATCATGGCACGAAATACATCACCCTCAGTACCGCCGCTGCCAACTATCAGGCCCTCGCGGTACTTGTTTAAAAGACTTTTAGGTATCTTCGGTATATTCCTTCCTATGAAGCGCAAATGAGAAAGGGATACAAGCTTATACAGGTTTCTGCGCCCCACTTCGTTCTTGGCAAATATTACAGCCTCTGAAGCGTGCATATCCGCTATCTTTTCATCATCAAGCCCCTCCAGCTCATTTAACTGCGCCAGAGTCGTCACATGATGCTTAGCTAAAAGCTCTATCTCCTTAATGAAGATTCCTGCTGTCATCTCCGCATCATCTACCGCCCTGTGGTGGTGCAGCAGTTTTACATCCAGCGCCTCGGCTAACTTATGGAGCTTGTAGGACGGAAGACGGGGCATCACAAGCCTTGCGATCTCAATGGTATCCGTATGTGTGAAATCATAAGGAAGTCCCTGTTTTTCAGCCTCTGCCCTTATGCAGTTGGTATCGAATTTCGCATTGTGAGCAACAAGCACACAGCCCTTGCAGAACTCAAGGAACTGTGGCAGCACCTCTTCTATATTAGGCGCACCAATGAGCATATCGTCAGTTATGCTGGTAAGACCTGAGATTTCCTGAGTAAGCGGTTCATGAGGATCCACAAAGGTTGAGAATCTGTCAGTGATCTCGCCATGCTCTACCTTTACCGCACCAAACTCTATTAATTTACACTTTCCGGGCACGACGCCTGTGGTCTCAAGGTCAAATACCACAAAGCTTCCGTCAAAATCCTGTCCCTTCTCATTGATAACCGCATTCAGCGTATCATCCACGATATAGGCGTTACATCCGTAAAGTATCTTTATCTTTCCATCCAACGCCGCTGCATCAGGGAAAGACTGCACTCCGCCATTGTCCGTTATTGCTATAGCCTTATGACCGAAACGCACGGCAGTATCTACCAGATCCTTTACGGAAACACAGCCGTCCATATCGCTCATCTTGGTATGTGCATGAAGCTCTACCCTCTTAAGCGAATTATAATCCTCCCGCTTTTCACTGAAATCATCTATCTTTTTTATCCCGACGGGGCGCATCACTTCGATTTCTTTATCAAAATCATCAAAGGCCGCCACACCTTTTACTCTGATAAAAGCGCCTGGTTTAAGAATCCCTAGGAGTTCATTCCCCAGCTCCTGGGATTGGAAAAACTTCAGTCTGATAGTATCCGTATAATCCGTGATGGTATACTTTAATATCTTGCTTCCGGCCTTTGTGTCACGGTCTTCTACAGCCAGTATCTTACCATGTACCACCACCTCGCCGATCGCATCGGTGATATTTTCCATGGCAATAACATCACCTTCAAAATCATTTCCCATTACCACATCATCAGGAACCCCGGGGGCCTTAAGACTTTTTCCATACCAGGAATCATTGCCTCTCCGGCCCTTCTTCCCGCCAAATGATGAGCGGTTCTTGTCCCATTTGCCGGACCAATCCTTCCTTTCGGCTTTTTCTGCTTTTGGTTCAGCCGCAGGCTTTGCTTCTGATTTGGAGTTTTTTTCACCAGCTCTTCCCCGCTCAGCCTCAGGGAGACCTGCGGACTTAAGGGATCTTTTACCTGCATTATCCAGGACATCGTCCAGTGTCATGAAGGGTTCTTCTTCCACAGCCCCCATATCACCTGCAGCCGCAGCTGCTTCTGCAGAGGCAAGGCTCTTTTCCATCTCTTTTGAAAAAGCTGCCACCTTGTTCATCACACGGTTTCTGCTCTCAATGGTATAGACGCTTTCCTCGCTCTCACAGTAATCAACCTCAGTCTCGGTATTCATGTGAAAACGGCCGTTGAATGTATCGTCAAAGATCCTGATGATCGTCTGTTCCTTGTCATGAGCCGCAAATGTATCCGGCAGCACAAGCTTTATCATCCCGTCAGACACGGAAAGCTTTGCCTTTTTCATCACGCTGTAGATTATACGGTCATAATTCTTTATTTCCAGCAACAGACTGTCAAAATAATGGTCCAGAAGATAATTGATATCATATCTGTCCGACAGATGATAATCCTCATGAATCTCCACACTGTAGCCTGCCGGACCAAAGACAGCCTCTTCCAATTCCTTTTCCAGATCATATACCAGCGCCTTGCGTATGGGCTTGTCGTGACTTAAGTCAATACGCATCACACGCCTGTTCTTGATGCACAGGATCTGTTCCACTGTCACCGTCGAAAACTTCGAATATAATTCCGGATCTATCGCCGCATTTTCAAAAATTGCACTAAAACTGTCTGCCATTCTACTCTTCCCAGTTCTCAAGCTCTGTCCTGAGTACATCCAGAAGCTCAGCTTCCGGTATCTTCTTTATGATATCACCGTGCTTTATAAGGAGTCCCACTCCGTCTCCGCCGGCAATTCCAATATCTGCTTCCTTTGCTTCGCCCGGACCGTTTACTACGCAGCCCATAACAGCTACTTTGATATTAAGAGGCTTGCTCTTAGTCACTTCCCGGACCATGTCCTCTACCTTTTCCGCAAGCCCTATAAGGTCTATCTTGGTCCTTCCGCATGTCGGACAGCTCACCACTTCCACACCGCCGGTTCTTAACCCTAAACACTTAAGTATCTCTTTAGCCGACCTGACTTCAAGCACAGGGTCTCCGGTAAGCGAAACACGGATAGTATCACCTATGCCCTCGTTAAGGATTATGCCCAGGCCTACGGAGCTCTTGATATTACCTCTCATCACAGTTCCCGCTTCCGTTATGCCCACATGCAGCGGATAGACTGTTTTTCCGGCTATGAGTTCATGAGCTTTTACGCACATCCTGACATCCGATGACTTTATGCTTATCACTATATTATCGTATCCCGCATCCTCGATCATGTGCACCTTATCAAGGGCGCTTTCAACTATTCCATCTGCCGTAACGCCGTTGTATTTATCCACAAGTTCAGTCTCAAGCGATCCTGAATTCACGCCCACTCGGATAGGTATATTTCTTTCCTTAGCTGCCTTTACCACCTCTTTAAGCTTTTCCTGTCCACCGATATTCCCGGGATTGATCCTTATCTTGTCTGCACCATTTTCAATCGCAGCCAGTGCCATGAGGTAATTGAAATGTATATCCGCTACCAGCGGTATATGTATCTGCTTCTTTATCTCTGGGATTGCTTTTGCAGCATCCATATCCGGTACGGTACATCGGATGATCTCGCAGCCCTCAGCTTCAAGGGCGAGAATCTGCTCCACGGTTTTATTTACGTCCTGTGTAGGTGTATTTGTCATTGACTGTATCAGAATGGGATTCCCCCCGCCTATTACCCTGTCACCTATATGTATAACTTTTGTTTCATCTCTGTACATCTGCTGCTCCTCTCTGCCATATCCTGCACGCCTCTTACAATATATTGCTGCGTACGGACAGCGTTATGTATAAATATACCACCCGCAAAGGGTGACATAAAGTATCTAAAATAACAAAAAAAGAGTCCGAAAATTCTCTCAGATTTTACTTGACAATGTTTCGGACCCTTTTGCTCTATTTTTCCGTATACAGTTCGTTCCAGTCATAGCTTATTACAAACCCATTCTTTCCGCCTGCACCAGAGATCACATTCTTAACAAGCAGTGTAAGAAGAACTATAAAAGAAGACACAAAGATATGGTATTCCAGGAAGCCTGATGAATAGAACATCTCAAAGAGCCTATATATGTTTGCTGCACCTTTGAAAAGTTCATAAGCAGTCACGCCGCCGGCTTTCAGTCCGGCAATCGTCATATCTGCTATGCTCCCCCATACAAGCGCATTTGACAGAAGACTGCCTATGGCCGCCGCAAGCCTTGTAACGCTTCTTTTATCACGAATACTTTCCAGATTATCCATGACCTCCCTGGCATTTGAGAGCCGCTCTTCAGGCTCATCCGCCGTACATTTCTTAATAAGCCGGTATGTCTCCCTGTCTGCGATCGCAGCACAGGCATTTAGGCAGTTTTCTCTGCCGTTACGCACCGGATCCATGCCGGTAAGCATATATGCATAAAGTATCCCCAAAGCATGCACATCAGCCTCCCGCCCAATCCTTCTGCCTGTAAACTGTTCCGGTGCGGCATACCCCGGTGTCCCGGACATAATCTCAGCCTCTGTACTGCCATATCCGAAAAGAGCCGTCCCCATGTCAACGAGCCGTATACTGCCGTCTCCCGCCACAATGAAATTGTCCGGCTTTATATCCCTGTATATGACAGGAGGCCGGTTTTCATGCAGATAAGCGATCAGATCCGTAACCCTCAGCATAAGACGCAGTGCATCGTCAGATTTTAGAGGGAACCGGTTTTTTAAGTAAGCGCTAAGTGTCTCACCTTCAACGTATTCCATGATTTCCGCAGTATAGTCATGCCCTTCTGCCAGGTCCACGAGATAAGGGACCCGCCTGTCAGAAAGTGATGCCAGTCTTTCAGCTTCTTCACGCAGGGCACGACGCTCCCTGCTGTCACGGTTTCCAAAAGCAAATTTTACAGCATTGTACTGGTGGAGTTTTTCGTCCTCAGCCAGGTAAACAATGCCCTCGCCCCCCTCTGCTATCTTCTTTATTATCCGGAATTTTCCTATACATGCATTTTTTTTCATATTAATCCTCTATGCCAATTGTAAAATACGGCTTCTTCAGAGCGGTTTTACCATCTATCCATATCGTTCTGCATTTCATATAAAACCATCCGGGAAACACTTTTGTGAATGGGAGAAAACAGCCGATGACTCCCCATGTTTCAGAACCTTATATATACAGCCGAGAGGTTGTCCTTTTCACCTGCATTCTGCAACAGTTTCCCTATGGTCTTTAACGTTCGTTCAGCAGTTTTTGCACAGTCTATTCGTTCAGGAAGAAGCGGTCCGCTTATCCTTTTCTCTGCAAGGTATTTTCCAATGCCGTCAGTTGTGAGCATAAGCGCAGTATTCTTTCTTATCCGTCCTCTTTTAGACATCGGGTAGAAAAACCTTCCGCAGCCGACACATTTTGTCAGGAAGCTGTCATGCTTTCCTCCCGATGTAAGGAACTTTATCCCTCTGCTAAAGAACACTCCCGGCGAATCCCCAAGCCATAAAACCAGATATCTTTTTCTGTAAACTATGACCATCGTAAAAGTTGCAGCGATGTGTCTGCCTCTGTCGCCCCCCTTTTTCCTCAGTTCCTCGTGAACGCTGAACAGTTTCCTGTCGGCAGCACGCTCTATCTTAGAAAAAGAGTCGGTTCTTCTGACTATATTTATAAGTTCCTCATAAAACCAGGCACTCATCTTTTCCGCAACGCAGCCGCCTGCATATTCGCCGTCATCCATTCCGCCGCAGCCATCACTTACAAGTGCCATTATGAGTTCACCCTTTTTTGTAGTCACCTTGTGCAGGGCAACGGAATCCTGATTGCTTTTCCTTCCTCCCCTGTCATAATAGATTGAATAAAACATGTCCATTATTTCTCCTGAAATTTTGCAGAAAACTCCGTGGGATACTTTGAATAAAAAATCGAAAAAGATTTTCCCGGACAACGTCAAAGGCAACAGATGCCTGTCCGGAGATTAGATTATAGAAATATAAAATGACCTACCTGAAAAACTTGGTGATGTCATTGTAAAGAACTACCACCATCAAGATCATCAGAAGAATGAAGCCAACAAGATGTACGAGTCCCTCTTTCTCAGGCGGCACCCTCTTGCCGGAAACAGCCTCAAAGAAAAGGAACAGAAGCCTTCCTCCGTCCAGTGCAGGCAGAGGAAGAAGATTCATCACGCCCAGATTGACTGACAGAAGAAGCGCGATATTTACCATATTGAGGATTACGATAAAAGCCCCGTCCTTTCTGGTATCCTCTATGGTATCATCAATTACGTTAGCAATGCCAACAGGTCCCGAAAGGTCATCAACGGAGGCATGGCCTGTTACCATGTACTTGAGGCCCTGTACGGTAGCATCCAGCCAGTAACGTACTTCATACCAGCTGTATTGGAAAACCCTGAAGTTATTGCATGCAATATAGTCTCCGCCTCCGGAAAAACCTATATAATAACGCTTATCCTCATCGGACCACTTCGGTGTCAGCTCCGCAGTTTTACGCTCGCCGTTTCGTTCATAAACTATATTCATCTTTCCGCCGGTGCTCATATAGGAGCGCACCATTATCTCGCGCCACAAATGTGTGCGGTGTCCGTTTATGCTGATTATCTCATCTCCTGCCTCTATCCCGGCCTCCATAGCAGGCATACCTTCGGAAACATCCGTAACAATGGGAAGATCGGCGCCGCAGAACCACACGATAAAAAGTCCTAAAATATATGCAAGTATCACATTAAACAGAGGCCCCGCAAAAATAGCCGCGATACGTCCCCACACAGGTGCTGCATTAAATTCTCCGTCCCTGTATGCAGACTCTTTCTTCCCGTCCTTTATCTCCTCGGAATCCTTCTCTGAAGACACAGAGACCTTTTCTTCCTCAACGAACTCTCCTGCCTCTGAGGACTCGGATTCAGTGTCCGTATCTCCGTCTGCACCGTCCTCTTCGCCGCTGTCAAACATACCATCATACATGCATGCTCCGCCAAAAGGCAAAAGCCTGATAGTAAGATCGGTATTCTTTCCCTTCTTCCTGAATAAGACAGGTCCCATGCCTATGGAAAATTCCAGCACCCTGATGCCGTTTATCCTTGCGATAAGGAAGTGGCCGAATTCATGGCTTACCACAACAACGGTAAAGATTATAAGAAATGATATTATTGTTAAAACCGGTGAGTTCATCTGCAGCTTCTTATTTATCAAAACATAACTGTTCGAATAGTTACTTCAAATTTTCAATGTGAGTATATGTTTCCTTCTCGGCAGCAAGTATCTCATCAACAGACGGATCAGCTGCCGGCGTATGTGCCGACATGCATTTTCCTATAATCTCCGGTATTTCCAAAAAACCAATCTTACCGGAAAGGAAAAGAGCTACTGCACGTTCATTTGCAGCATTAAATACCGTAGGCATGCTGCCACCCGTGCGCGCCGCCTCAAAGGCAAGCGCCAGTCCCTCAAAAGTCTCCGTATCGGCCTTTTCAAACGTAAGACTCACTATATCATAAAAATCAGCTCGCGGCGTATCCATTGGCAGCCTGTCCGGATAAAAAAGCGCATACTGTATGGGCAGCTTCATGTCCGGAAGTCCCAGCTCGCCTATAACAGCACCATCACAGTATTCCACCATGGAATGTATGATGGACTGAGGGTGTACAAGCACATTTATATCATCATAATCCACACCGAAAAGCCACTTTGCCTCCATTACTTCCAATCCCTTATTTACAAGGGTGGCGGAATCTATGGTAATCTTATTTCCCATAGACCAGTTAGGATGCTTAAGAGCATCAGCCGGTGTGATATTTTTCAGTTCTTCCCTCTTCCGTCCCCTGAAAGGTCCTCCCGAGCATGTCAGCCATATCTTCGAAAGGCTTCTTGCCGGAGATCCCTGGAGCGACTGGAATATTGCACTATGCTCAGAATCAACAGGAAGTATCTGCACATTCATTTCCTTTGCAAGAGGCATAATGATATGCCCTGCAGTCACAAGCGTTTCTTTATTTGCAAGCGCTATGGTCTTTCCAGCCTTTATCCCTGCGATTGTAGGCCTGATACCTATCATACCTACAACGGCAGTAAGCAGAATATCATAATCCTCAGCAGAAGCAGCCTCTATGATGCTGTCCATTCCGCTTGTAACCTTTACATCAAGGTCGGCAATGCGTACTTTAAGCTCCTCAGCTGCCTTCTCATCATACATGACCACGCTGTCAGGCTTAAACTCCCTTACCTGTGCCTCAATCTTTGTAACATTAGAATTAGCCACAAGAGTCTTTACCGAAAGCCTGTCACTGTAAGCCCTGACTACATCAAGAGTCTGGGTTCCGATGGAACCCGTGGATCCTAACAGTACAATTCTTTTTTTATCATCACTATTATTCATACTCATCACTGTCCAAAATATGATTTAATTTGTAACTATTTTTTAAATAACTCTCCACAGACTATATTGAGAGAAGTTTCATTTATAAATCTGTCCGCTCGATCATGTTTCAAAATATACTGTTTTTTGCAGACAAAAAAGCCGTCTCTTAATTTAAATTCTGCGAAATGTCCAAAAACCATTTTCTTAAAATATCCACACCATCATTTAATAAAAATGATAGACAGCAGGAATATCATGGGGGCGGTAAATATCACACTGTCAAAGCGGTCAAGTATACCGCCGTGGCCGGGAATCACCTTTCCGTAGTCCTTTATCTTATGGTCTCTCTTTATAGCGGATGCCGCAAGGTCCCCTACCTGTCCTATGATGCTGCCGGCTACTCCGATCAACGGAAATACCCAGAACATCTCCGGAAAACTGTATCCGGAAAATTTCAAAAGCGTCGAATAAAGCAATCCGCACAGTCCTGCACCAACCACTCCGCCGATACAGCCCTCAACGGACTTTTTGGGAGATAGTTTCGGGAAAGCCTTATGCTTTCCGATAGCCACACCTACAAAGTATGCACAGGTATCAGATCCCCATGCCGAAACAAAGGTCATCCATACGGCAAAAAAGCCCTTATTAAACACATTTTCCCTGGTGAAACCGTTCCACGCGCTGATGCCTATCTGACGTGTCAAAAGTATAAAAGAAAGCATCACAGACACATAGATGAACGCGCAGAAAACGCTCAATGCCTGTGCCGTGTCATTCTTTGGGTAAGTAAAAACAGTGATTGCCATAAAAAGCGGGAGCATCAGAAAAGCAAAGAGCATCAGATACTCAAAAGAAGCATTTACATATACTAAAATATAATATACTGCCGTTGCAATTATGCCAATGATCTCGAGAATATGAAGCTGTCCTGATTTTTCCCTGACACCAAGTGCATGCGTCATCTCCAAAAAACCGATGCCTGCTATAATTGCAAGCCCTACTGCTAACACCGGTCCGCCTGCCCATACTAAAGCAAGCATTATCGCAACAACCAGAATACCGCTGATGATCCTGGTCTTCATCGTACTCCTTCCATAATTCAAACCAAACTCAAACTAACTCAAACAGGCTCAAACAGTTTCCCGCCTGCCGCCGTATCTTCTGTCACGTCCCGCATACGCTTCAAGCGCAGCAACGAGATCCTTTTCCCCAAAGTCAGGCCAGAGCACATCCGTAAAATAAAACTCCGAATATGCACACTGCCACAAGAGGAAATTCGATATGCGCTGTTCACCGCTGGTCCTGATCAGAAGATCCGGATCGGGATATCCTGCAGTATCCAGCTCAGCAGAGATCATATCTTCCGTAATGCCTTCAGCAGAAATCTCACCATCCGCAGCCCTGGAAGCAATACGACGCACTGCTCTTGTTATCTCATCACGGCTGCCATAATTTATGGCAATGGTAAATTTAAGCCCTGTATTTTCTGCTGTTGCCTGCTCTAATGCCGCTATGCTCTCCTGAATGTCCTTTGCTAACCTGGATTTCTCACCGATTATCCTGACACGCATATTGTTGGCATTTGCCCGCTGTATGCTCTTTACCATATACTCCCTGAGTATCGTCATAAGAGCCGAAACTTCTTCTTCGGAGCGTTTCCAGTTTTCGGTAGAAAAAGCATATACGGTAAAATACTCCACACCGTGATTCCACATAAGCTCACAGACTTCCTCGATGGTCTTGGCCCCCTGGACATGACCCATCTTCCTGGGAAGTCCCTTAGCCTTTGCCCACCTGCCATTTCCATCAAGAATTACTGCTATGTGCCTGGGAATTTTTTCCTGCTCTTTATCTGCCATCAGACTTTCATTATCTCCTTGGACTTTTCTTCAACAAGCGCATCAATGTCCTTGATATATTTATCCGTCATCTTCTGCAGCTCGTCTGTAAGATCCTTTATTTCATCCTCGGAAACTTCGGTCTTCGAGAGCTTCTTAAATGCATCGTTACCGTCACGCCTGATATTTCTGACAGCAACCTTTGCTTCCTCGCCCTTTTTCTTGATATCCTTAGCTAACTCCTTACGCCTCTCCTCTGTAAGCTCCGGGAATACAAGCCTTACGACAGCACCGTCGTCTGCAGGCGTAATTCCCAGATCAGAAGCCATAATAGCTTTTTCGATATCCTTTATCATTGACTTGTCCCAGGGTGCTATCTGAAGTATTCTGGGTTCGGGAACAGTAATATTGCCTACCTGCTGTAAAGGTGTAGGTGTTCCGTAATAATCAACCTTGATCTTGTCAAGTACATGAGGATTGGCCCTGCCTGCCCTTACGGATGAAAGATCCGACTGCAGGAAGTCAAGTGCCTTTTTCATTTTTTCATCTGATACATTTAATCTGCTGTCCATAAGTTATACCCCTTTTTATACAGTTATACGAGTTCCGCTGAACTCACCCGCTACTGCATTAATTATACTGTTTTTAGCCGTAAGGTCAAATACAAACATCGGAACTTTATTGTCACGTGCAAGAATAGATGCTGTCATATCCACAACCTGCAGGTTTCCCGCAATGACATCATCTATTGAAATCTCATCATATTTCTTTGCGTCAGGATTCTTCTTTGGATCAGAATCGTATACACCATCGATAGCTTTTGCAAGATAAATGGCATCAGCCTCCACCTCAACAGCCCTGAGAACTACCCCCGTATCTGTCGAGAAATAGGGATGACCCGTACCACCGGCAAAGAAACATACCTTTCCTGCTTTCATTGAAGACACTGCCTCATCCTTTGAAAAAAGTTCCGTGAATGAAGAGCAAAGGAATGGGGTAAACACCCTGGTTTCAATTCCCTGTGACCTGAACATTTCAGAAACATAGATACAGTTCATGATCGTGGCAAGCATTCCGATCTGGTCGGCTTTGGTCCTGTCGATATTTTCGCTTGTCCTGCCGCGCCAGTAATTACCGCCGCCTATCACAATGCCTATCTCGCATTTTTTCTCTAATAATGACTTTACCTGCTCCGCTATCCCCAGTATGACCTCATCATTGTAATGATGGTCGGTTGAAAGTGCTTCTCCGCTGAGCTTTAAGAGTATTCTTGACATAAATTACCCCCATGTATGAATATTATATCTCTTTTATTGTTTTGATTTCTTCAAATCCTTAAAGAAGGTCTTAGGGCTGACCTCAGCATAAACCTGAGAACACATGCCCTCTACCGCTGCACCGTTGCTTATCTGCACAGATGCTGAGCGGATATCCCCCATTACTATGGCAGAATCTGCAAGTATCACCGGACCGTGAACATCTATATTTCCCTTGATCGCACCGGCGATGACTGCAGACGTACCTGCTACATCGCCTATGATAACTGCACCCTGACCCACCTTCACGCTTCCGGAGCACTCGATATTACCATTTATCTCCGCACCTTCGGCATACAGCTCACCGGCCTTGGTATTGCCATTTATGGTTCCCGAAACATTGAGCTTACCCAATATATCTATATTACCATCAATCTCTCCGGCAACCTCCATATTACCATCGGAAATAATGTTGCCCCTTATCATCATTCCATCTGATAAATGTGCCGTTTCATCGGAAAATACCCTTCCGGCAAGTTCCTCAGCACCTATATCAGCTGAAACATCAGCTTTTGCTTTCTTCTTACGGCTTGTCTTTTTGGTTTTCTTTTCTTTGGCAGGTTCAGGATCTGCAGCCTCCGCTGAATCAGTCGTAAGAGCTTTGACTTCGCCACTTTTGGGATCTGTATTCAAAGTCTCTGCCGCATTTTCTGCTGTCACTGAAATCTCTTCAACTGAAATCCCTTCAACCGCAGTATCTGCATTTGCACTTTCATCTGATGCGGTTTCTGCAGCCTCTGCAGGAGCACCTAAATCGGATGCATCTTCCCCGAATACGCTTTCTACAGTTTCAGAAGCACCCGCATCAACATCTTCAGACGGTTGTTCTATTGTTTCCTCTGCGGTATTTTCAGTTGTTATTGACCCAGATACGGAATCATCTGACATATCATTAATGTCAGCTTCAGCCACAGCTGCATCTTCTGCTGATGCTTTGTTTTCTCCGGAAAGGGACTCTGCCATAGCCATCATATCTTCCAGTGACATCTGACCGTCAATCATATCGTCTGACGCCACCGGTTCTAAAGGTGCATTATCCTCCTGAACGGCATTCAGTTCACCCTGAATGTTCTCAAGCATCTTGTTTAAATCAATATCACCAAGGGATGCTATTGCTTCATCTGCATCCGAAGAGACTTCATTTTCCTCAACGGAAATATCACCGGAAGCATCACCGTCAGGCTCATCACCGTTATCTTCTACCGCCTGCATCTCTGCCTTATATGCTTCCTCAGCAAGCTTCTCTGCCAGATCAACCTCATTGCTGTCATCCGGGAACGGCAACTCCTCTCCATCAGACAAACTGTCAAAAAGCGCCATTGCCGCTGCTTCAGCGTCGGTTCCGTCTGCTATAGCCTCTGTTTCCTCAGAAGGCTCCTCCGGTAATTCGTCCTCGTATTCTTCTGCAGGAGTATCCTCCTGCTCCTCAGTCATTTCTTCTATATCTTCCGGATCATAATCAACATCTTCTGCGTCAGTGTCTGCAGCAACAGCCTCTGCAGCATCATCAATACCTTCCGTATTCTCTACGCCTTCCGGTGTCTCGTCTTCACCAATGAGCTCTCCCACCGCTTCAGACAGATCCTGTTTAAGACTTTGAAAAAAACCCATAATCCTACTCCTCTTTTTCCTTTAATGACATTTTGTTATTATATCAAAAATTATTAATTTTGCCTAATAAAGGCAAGCCGGAACGGCTAAAAGAAAAATATAGAAAATTTAATCCACATGCCTGACCGGATCAGTGTCCCCTGTTATAGGTAACAGTTCCACATTATCCATTGCCCGGATTGACTCTATGATAGACGGCAATGCCTCCACTGTTGATCTTTTATCCGATGCATCATGAAGCAACACGACTATCGTATCACTGCTCGATGCATTTATCTGGCTTATTACATTATTTGTTATGGTTGATGCACTGTGATATCCGCCCTCTGCATCCCTGCCGGAAACATTCCAGTCAAAGTATGAAATATCCTTTGCCTCCAGATAGTTTATGCAATCCCTTATATCCATGTTGCTTACAGTATTGCTGCTTCCACCAGGAAATCTGTAAAATCTGCAGTCCACACCTGTCACATTATAAAGATATGAATGCAGCATATTATAGTCCTCTGCAAAGGAATCCAGGTCCGCATACACATCCGAAAATACATGTGAATACGAATGCATGCCCAGGGTGTGTCCATCCGTGACTATACGGCGGTATGACTCCTCCATGCCCTCGTGATAATTTACAAAGAATGTAGCTTTTACATCATACTCATCAAGTATATCAAGAATATCGTCGGTATAGATGCTGGGACCATCGTCAAAAGTAAGGTATATTTTTCTGACTTCTTCAGTCTGTTCATCTGCCAAAACATTATCAGCATCCTCACCTGCAGCCATTCTTTCCTCGGGATAAACATCCTTCACACTGTTGTGAAGTGCCTCTATCATTTTCTCATCCTCGCTCGCAGAAGCGCTATTGACCGCATCAGCCAGTTCTCCTATATCCGCATTCTGGCCATAAGGGTACTCCGGCAACCTGTTGGATATCTCCACCAGTATATCCTGGGTTTCTCCCAGCCGCCTGTCTATTGTCCTTATCTGCATAAGAGCCACTAATGAGAGTATAGTGGGCATAAGTACAAGAATAAAAGCAAAAGCGACAATCACCGCTTTAAGCCTCTTTATCCGTTTTCTGTGCTTAATGGCTTCTCTATTATTTTTTTCTGAAATCATCTTTTCAGACTGCATAAAATAAGCTCCTCCCAAAGGTGCAAATGCTATTTTGCGCTTAAAATTTTCTACTGTCAAGATTACGTAATATCTGAAAAGTTAACCTCAATTTGTTGTATTTTTCTTTTTTTAAGTACACTCTATATAGTTAGATACAAACAAAAACCGCCGGGATATCCCGACGGTTTTCATAAGCTTTATTTTGATTTTCGCTGTCAGATTACTGCATCTGCTTTGCAACTTCCTCTGCGAAGTTCTCTTCCTTCTTCTCAATACCTTCACCTGTCTCGAAACGAACAACAGACTTGATGGCGAAGTTTCCGCCGTTTGCCTTAGCAACCTGATCAACATACTTAGCAACGGTCTGCTTGCCGTCCTCAGCCTTTACATATACCTGCTCGAAGAGGCATACATCCTTGATCTGCTTTGAAACACGGCCCTCTACAAGACCTGTGAAGATCTTGTCGTTAAGATATGCTTCCTTCTCAGCCATTCCAAGCTCTGCAAGTGCAGGTGCTGCAGCCTTTGAAAGGAAATTGAAGAGGTAGTTCATATTGCTCTTCTTCTCCTCATAGATAGCGATATCCTCATCGCTCCACTTTTTCTCAGCGATAGCCTTGTCGATAAGCTTCTGGAGAATAGGCTTGGGAAGTGTTGCAGGATCATTTATGGAGCTGTCTACAACGATTTCTCTCATCTTTGCAAGTTCGTCAGCAGAGATATCCTCTCTCTTTACATACTGGGGATTCATAGCTGCAACCTGCATAGCGATGTTCTTCATAGCCTCACGAATCTCAGCCTTATCCTCACCTGTAGCCTCTACGATAACAGCGATCTTTCCGCCGCCGTGGATGTAGCTCTCTACCAGACCGTCTGTGCTTACAACCTTCTTGAATCTGCGGATATCAAGCTTCTCACCGATGGTAAGAACCATTTCCTCAAGCTCAGCCTTAACTGTCTTGGACTCATCATCGATCCAGTTCTCAGCCATGAAGCCCTCCATGTCTGCAGCATCGCTCTTAAGCGCCTGAGCAGCGACACGTCCTACGAAAGCCTTGAACTTTTCATTCTTTGCAACGAAGTCAGTCTCGGAGTTAACCTCAACTACTGCTGCAGTCTTGCCATCATCAGTCTTTGCAACATCGCAGAGACCTTCAGCAGCTATACGGCTTGCCTTCTTTGCAGCCTTCATAGCTCCGCTCTTCTTAAGTATCTCTATAGCGGCATCCATATTTCCGTCAGCTTCTGTGAGAGCCTTCTTACACTCCATCATGCCTGCGCCGGATGCTTCTCTTAATTCTTTAACCTGTGCTGCTGTAATTGCCATTTCTTTTTCCTCTCTTTTCTACGTTTATTGTTATTTTCTATATTACTCTCGGTACGTTTTTCTTTCTTTCTAAAATATGCCGCCTGAAAACAAGCGGCATATCGGGTTAGTCATGTTTTAACTTAAGGAATTAAACCTCTCCTGCTTCAGCCTGCTCAGCCTCTGCAGCTGCGCTCTCAGCCTCCTCAGGGGTGATCATCTCCTCACCCTGTCTGCCCTCTATAACAGCGTCTGCCATCTTGGATACGATAAGCTTAACTGCACGGATAGCATCATCATTACCGGGGATAACATAATCAAGCTCCTCGGGATCGCAGTTAGTATCTGAAATACCGAAAAGTGTTATACCAAGTGCATGTGCCTCCTGGATGCAGATATGCTCCTTCTTGGGATCTACTACAAAGATCGCATCGGGAACACGCTCCATGTTCTTGATACCGCCGATGTTCTTCTCGAGCTTATCCCATTCCTTCTTAAGCTCGATAACTTCCTTCTTGGGAAGTACATCGAAAGTTCCGTCCATGCTCATCTTCTCGATCTCGTTGAGTCTCTTGATCCTTGACTGGATAGTCTTGAAATTGGTAAGCATACCTCCAAGCCATCTCTCATTTACATAGTACATACCGCAACGCTCTGCCTCTGTCTTGATAGCATCCTGAGCCTGCTTCTTTGTACCTACGAAAAGTACTGTACCGCCCTGTGCAGCGATATCAGAGATAGCATTGTAAGCGGAATCGATCATGCCTACAGTCTTCTGCAGGTCGATGATGTGAATACCGTTTCTCTCAGTGAAGATATACGGCTTCATCTTAGGATTCCATCTTCTGGTCTGGTGTCCGAAATGTACACCTGCCTCCAACAGCTGTTTCATTGAAATTACGCTCATTTGTTTTCCTCCGTGGTTTAAACTTCTGTGCAATTAACCCTTGATACCGGGCACCTTACGGCGTTATGCACATGTTTTTTCGCAACGTGCATATTTTAGCATTAGAGTTTTGCTTGTGCAAGGACTTTTTAATAATTAAAAATCAAAATCCATAACCTGTGAGTCAAAATAATCTCCCTCGTCGCTGACTGCCGGTGTATACACTATCAGGCGCACAGGCTCGTCATTCCTTGTGGAAACCGTGTCTGTGTAGCATTGCTTTCCATCCAGGTACAGTCCGTAATACCCGCTGTCCCCTTCATAATAAGCAAGCATACCCAAAGGAGTTTCAGCAGTTGCACCATTCGTCCAGTAATCCTGTACCACTGTCCGGCTCACATTTCCGCTTTCCATTACTATAAGATCTGGGCACTGAAGACGTTCCTCTTCCGTAACTCCGAGCGCTTCCGCAAATGCAGCAAACTCCGTATCAGCCCATATTCCCTTGTCATTAACCTGTATCATCATAACCGATCCCTGCATTTTGGGAAACCAGGTAGAAAACAGTACCGGGTCGTTGAATGTCTCGAATACAAATACAGTATCCAAACTGTCTGTTGTACGCACAAACGAACCGACATCGCTTAAAGTTTCCTCAGATCCGTAGTACGAGTCGAGGTAGTCAAAACGCTCGGATACAAACACGCGGAAATCATCAAGACCTGTCTCGGGATCGTTATGGTTGGAATCCGGCCATCTCTCTATATCCCTTGTGAATGCTCCTGAACCGTAGATCTGAGCCTCGAGCCTGTCCAGAAGCGCATTTACCTTTTCATCAGACCATGCATTTCCACGCAGTGTCTGATATTTTTCAACAATTTCCGTACGTATCTCCGGATCACCATTGACCAAAACCTGATGAAGAGGTCCGTCATCACTGAGTACATTTTCGTCCGGCGGCACATCATACAGATCAGCCTCTGTCTTCTGTCGGTTTCCCCATGTAAGATCCAGATCCCAGGGGATCATCAGTATATGCCACTCGCCGTTTTCCTCCCAGACCGCCTCGTAACGGTTAGTAAAGCCCGCCACATGAATATTGTCAACACCCTGTGTCAGATTAGTAAAAAGGTGGTAGTCGATGGCATTGTCCACATCCATTATCGACCTCAATGCCTCATTGTCATTCCGTGCATTGTAAAACTCTTCATAATATGAAAGTACCGGACTCCAGTACTCTGTGTCAATAGTGCCGTCCGCCACAGTCTTACGCTCCGAAAAGCCATATACCCTGCCGTCAGGACTGAAGCCTATCAGGTTATCATCGACCTGCAGGCCGGAGTTATTGCTTGATGCTTTATAGACCGATCCCTTGTCCTTTATACCAAGTGACCTTTCATCCGGCGGACAGCAGATTGCATACAGACCGGCGTACCTTCCGTCGATCAGGACTTCCGTGTAGCGGTATGTTATGGAAGTATCTATACCGAAAGCATTGTCCGTACCGCAGCTTTCCTCCCACAGCATAAACGAAAATACATTCCTTACCCTTTCCTGGTCGTTATAGGCAGGATAAAGATACCAGGTAAAATCTTCCCGCATATCAAGCAATGAGATCCGGTTCTTTTTAAATCCGTCCGGACCATTCTCACCGAATTCGATATGGTAGGGTTTCTTCGGGTATTTTCTGGTGGTATAGCCCCTGAGCCTTGCATTACCGTCAGCAGTGACCAGATGGGTTTCTTTGCCGTAATTATCTATAAGCTTAAAATGTATGGGTTTATCCTCTTTTTCCTTTTCATCAGGTGCGATCCCGCCCTCCGGAAAATCCATCACGATGATGGGCAGCGGCGTCATATAAATCTCGCCGCAAAAATATTCACTGTCAGTATAGGCAACAAACTCCATGGGCACATTTTCCCGTATGCTCTCCTCCGTGACATCTGTCTCAAGGAAAGCCACCTTAAGCCCTTTTTCGCCTTTTATTTTTACTCTTGGATCCGGTTTAGAAACCTCCGCCTCGGGCAGAGAATAATACCACCTGCCTTCCGACAGGTCTGCCGGAAGTTCAATATCGTCAAAGATAATACTGAACGGCATTTCAGAAATTTCCTGCCGCCCTTCCTTTATGGATGCAAAGGCACTCTCGTTAACACTCATTTCCGAAAGCCTCACTCCAGTGCTCCTTAACAGAAAAAGAACGGCTACAGCCGCCAGAAGAACTACTGCCAAAGCCACCACTGCGATGACAGTAAAATTCCGCTTATTGTCCTCAACACTCAGTTTTGCCATTTTGCGCACTTCTTGCATTTTTATCCATAGCCTGTCCTAATCCAAAAACCGCTTAGGACACTTTTCAGTTGCAGTCTCAACCGAAAATCATTATAGCATAAATTTCTATCCTATGCTGTCTGCTATCTTCTGAACCTATTTTATCATTTTTCCTTGCCAGCGTCCTGTATAATTCACGGAATTCAGTATGGAACCGTGAATCATCATAATCAACCGTTGATGTAAGAACATTCATGCGATAATCTGAAACTCCCTTCGTTGCCGCAAAGAAAGACATGATACAAGACAGAATACGCCTCACTCTGCGTTAATCTAATAAAATGTGATTTTGCAATTTCTCCCGATTTCGGGATGCCGAATGGCTATGACTTATGATTTCCAGATAAGTCCTACTGTTAGTAATGAATTTAGCACAAAACAGACTGCTTTTCAAGGGGATAATTTCACTGCAGCATTTTCATATCTCCATGTATTACCACCTATCCCAATAATCATAATAAGAAAGCGGTAAGTCAGCACCCCATAAAACATCGTAAACATCATCTATCTTTTTATCGTTATTTATATGAACATAATAACATTTCTCAACCTGAGTGCCATCAAATAAATTCCACACAATTACTTCTCTTGCACAAAGCAAATACTTCCTTCCATCTAAAACAATAACATCATCAAAATGTTTATTACCATCTTTTGTATATCTCCATTCAACTTGGTCAACACTTTTCCCCAAAAGCCAACGCTCATTAACTTTTCTTCTACTCTTAACAAAGTCACTTTGAAGAAAAAAAATAGTAATCACACCAATTATGATCGTCACAAAGATAGCACCAATTATTATCTTTTTCTTGCTCACACCAACTCCTATTATTATCAAAACCACTATAACTAACGCTATTCCTATCGGTACTCCAACAGAAAAAGTAAACGCATATGTCTCTCTCTGTTCTGCAACATACCATCCGTCATAATCTTTGTATTCTCTATAAAACGGATTATTATCCTCTTCAAGGTTTAAATCCGCCTTAATAGCATGCTACCTGATGCCTGCCTATTTTTTTGCCTGTATTATTGAATTTTCAAGGTACTTTACGCCATTTGGGTGTGGGAAGTTTTAGTCAATAATTAACCTATGTAGTCAACATCCGTTTCCCAGTACCAATTCCCATAAAGTGATCTTGCTGTTCTATCATTATTCTTATAGGCATCATCAATATATATTAAATAATGATATATCGTATTTCTTTCCTCTGCCGATTTTCCTGATATTTTCTTTAACCTTACAGGTATGGACATTTTCATGTGCCCAGAATCATCATAATTAACAAATGCAGCATAAAAACATCCGTAATCTGAATCATCCTTATATTTTTCCTTCAACTCAGCCAAATACACACAAGCAACTTCATCTTCATGTTTCTCAGAATATTTGTTGTTATCGTATTTTTTTGTCACCACACTATGCCGAAAATCTTCCACATAATATATTATATAATTCAAACCCGGTTCGTACAATTGTGAAAAGTATTTTTTCATATATTCAAATTTATCCTTGTCTCCATAATAGCATCTTTTTACATCTCTCTCCTTCTGTAAACCTTAAATACAAACATGTAATTATTACCCCGATGAACAATAATATAGAGCATCCGATTTTTATATTTTTTTATTCATTTCGTAAATACCACATTAACTTATTCTATAATATGCACATAACTATAATCGTCACTAAATATATCATATAAGTCATATCCTTTCCCAATATTCTCTGCATCTTGCGGGCTATCAAATTCTCTTTTTTCTAAATAGGAGTAAAAACTTCCACCAAATTGTAATTCATCCAACAAGTATCCGCCTGCATTTCCAGAAAAGCCAAATAAAATATTGCCAAAATCTTCTGCATCATATATCTCGTCACCATAAATAAATATGAAAGAACTATTGTAGAAAGTAAACTATACCCCAGATAATGGACACGGCTTCTGGTTAGGTCGGTACCACATCCCCGTATCATGGACAGCCCTTACCTTGTGATTTTACTCTTTAAATATGATTACTGATGTGAACCCCGCATTCGGTAAGAGTTTCTGAAGCTCTTGTTTATAATATTTTTCTATTTTACAGTATGAGCAGAATATAAGGCAGGAATATGTACGTTATAATGTCAATTCCCTGAACTTTGAAGAATACTGACATCCATCTTCATACCTGCGCTAAAACAGATCAAAGATTCTCACGCAAGATTCTCATCTTTTTACCATACTACATGTTGAAATAATTTTGTGCTATAATAACATGTCTTGACAATTTTGAGACATTAGTATTGTTTGGGAACTGTGGCATTTTTTGCGGCCGCCCGTAAGAATTAGGAGGAATGAAAACAGTGAGTTCAGAAAACAATAATGAAAAAAAAGATTCCGTTAAAATATCCGATGAATACACTCCGGACACAACGGATACAGCAGTGGAAAATGATGCTGACAGCAGCAGAAAGAAAACAATGCTCATCGTCGAGATTGTTATAGCAGTACTTGCAGTGGCATTCATCGCAGTTGCCATTATAATAAAGAAAACTCCCGCCCCCGAGGTTGCTGTAAGCGGTCCCTCCGCAAGCAGCGATGCCGCCGATGTCACCGGCACGGAGTCCGCATCCGTAAACAGCACGGTATTTGACACCATGCCCGATATTCCAGGTGCCGCTGATCTCAATACCCTGACCGCAGATGACTGCGAAAAGGCCGTGAAAGCAGGTACCATGCTGAAACTGACAGCTCCGGACGGAGCCACTGTATACGTAAACGACTATAAGAAGAACCTTAAGGGCACTGTTTCTGTAGATGAGGCTGACATCGACGAACTTGTCTTCGAGCGTGTCACAGCGTATTACGGAGAGGACCAGCCGACAGACCATGACACAGCAGCTCTCCATGATACTGTCAGCATAAACTATGCCGGCAAGATAAACGGTGTTGCATTCGACGGCGGTACTGCCGATGACCAGGTACTTACTCTCGGTGCAGGCGGCTATATAGACGGTTTCGAAGACGGCATAGTCGGAATGACTGTCGGTGAAACAAAAGACATCAATGTAACTTTCCCTGTCGACTACGGCGCAACAGATCTTGCCGGAAAAGACGCTATATTTACCATTACCCTTAATGAAATAGTATCAACTACTGTTTATCCCGAACTCACTGATGATATGGTAAATGAAACAACAGGAGGTGAAATTACCACAGTAGCAGAGCTTCGTGACGAAATCAAAAAAGAACTCATGAGCGAAAGCATCTGGGCATTCATCGGCGAAGACTATTATGTTTCAGACTTCCCTGCCGGTGAAGCAGAAAAGCTCTACACCACAAACCTCACCTATTACGACCAGATGGCAACATCTTCAAATATGCAGTTAGGCGATCTTCTTGCAATGTACGGCATGTCCCTTGATGCACTGAAGAGCGACATAATGGAATCATCTGCAAAGACCATAAGAGATTCCGTTCTCTATGATGCCATAGCCGCTGATGCAGGGATCAAGCTTACTGATGATGACATATTAGAGCTTGCAAAGCAGTATGATTATGATGACATAGACACCTTCCTCAGCGATAATGCCGCAACCAGAAAGCAGGTAGAAAGCTATATCATGAAGGAACGGATCACTGATTATTTGGTAAGCCTGGTTAAATGATCAGTCGGCTGAATGACAGATATTAATAATTACACGTTAAGAAATTATTTTTACGGAGGAAAAAACTATGAAAAAAAGATTTATCGCTGCACTTGCAGCATCAATGTTAACACTCTCTGCCCTTGCAGGCTGTGCCGGCGGTACAGAAACCGCTTCTGATTCCGATTACGAATACATTAAGAACAACGGTAAGATGGTCATCGGCATAACAGAATACCAGCCTATGAACTACTATGATGAAAACGGTACCCTTACAGGCTTCGATACAGAGTTTGCTCAGGCCGTATGCGAAAAACTGGGGATACAGGCAGAGTTCCAGATCATCGACTGGGATACAAAGGAGACAGAGCTTAAAAGTTCAAATATAGACTGCATCTGGAACGGTCTGACAGTCACCGAAGAAAGACGTGGGAATATGGACTTCACCACGCCCTACCTTGCTAATAAACAGTGCGTTGTCATCAATTCTGCTGACGCTGACAAATATACCGACATTGCATCACTCTCCTCTGCCCTTATGAGCGCTGAGTCCGGTTCAGCAGGAGAAACAGCTATCCAGTCTGCCACAGAGCTGGCTTCCGTAAGCTATACGGCTTCCGCATCACAGGCTGATGCTCTGCTTGCTCTCAACGCCGGAAACTATGATGCTATCGTAATCGATTACACAATGGCAAAGGCAAGCTGTGGTCAGGGGGACTACAGCAACCTTATGATCGTTGAGAACATTCCCATGGCCTCAGAGCTCTACGCTATCGGATTCCGTACAGGAAGCGATATGACCGGGCATGTAAACGAGGTCATAAAAGAAATGGTTGCAGACGGCTCACTTAAGGCTATTGCAGACAAGTACGAGCTTACTGAGCTCTACGAAGAAGCTCTTAACCAGTAATCATCGCATTTAATATTTGCAGTAAGTTTTGTTCAGATTTACATAGGGAATTTTTATTGGAAACATTTATTAAAGTAACTTTACAGCTTGCAGGCGGATTCGGGACAACTTTGGCACTGTTCTTTCTTACACTGTTGTTTGCGATACCGCTTGCACTGCTTTTTGCCGTATTTGCCGGATCTTCAATAAAGCCCCTTAAATACCTTATGAGGGCCTTTATCTACATTATCCGCGGTACTCCTCTACTCCTTCAGCTGATGATAGTGGTGTACCTTCCCGGCATCGCGTTCAATGCCCCCCTTACTAAATGGCAGATATTTGGCGGCAATGTAGCCACTTCCTATTTCTGCGGAGCGCTGTTTGCTTTCGTAGTGAATTATGCATGCTATTTTGCCGAGATATTCCGAGGAGGTATCGAAAACATTCCCAAAGGACAGTATGAGGCCTGTGCCGTACTCGGCATGACAAGGAGTCAGACATTCTTCAGGGTTATTCTCCTGCAGGTCATCAGGAATATCCTGGCGCCCATGAGCAATGAAGTAGTCACACTGGTAAAGGACACTGCCCTTGCAAGGACTGTATCGGTTGTAGAGATATTCTTCGCCGCCAGCGAACTGCTGCGTGTGCAGTTCATCATCTGGCCTCTTTTCTACACCGGTGTATTCTATCTTGGTTTTTCAGCCTTGGTAACACTGTTATTCAATATGGCAGAAAAGAAACTCTCAAAATACTGGAAATGATTCAGGTGAAAATAAATGGCTATACTTGAGGTAAAAGACCTAAAAAAGAATTTTGGTAATACCGAGGTGCTGAAAGGCATAAGCTTTACTATGGAAAAGGGCGAGGTTCTATCCATAATAGGCTCATCCGGAAGCGGAAAGACCACGCTGCTCAGATGCCTCAATTTCCTTGAAACCGCCGATCACGGAACCATTTCGGTAGAAGGAAAAACAATTTACGACGGTGAAAGCGCAGTCTTGCGTTCAGAAAAACAGATCCGTAAAAACAGGCTTAATTTCGGGCTTGTATTCCAGCAGTTCAATCTTTTCCCCCAGTATAGCGTGCTCAGAAACCTTACCCTTCCTCCTGAACTCAACGCTTCAAAAGAAGATATAAATAATTCAGGCGGTAAAACAGCTTTCAGAAAGCAGCTTGAAACCAAGGGCATGGAGCTGCTTACCAGGATCGGTCTTGCTGAAAAAAAAGACAGCTATCCCTGTGAGCTTTCAGGCGGTCAGCAGCAGCGTGTTGCCATTGCCAGGGCGCTTATGCTCACACCGGACATTCTTTGCTTTGACGAGCCTACCAGTGCCCTTGACCCGGAGCTTACAAGAGAGGTCCTGCAGGTCATAAAGGATCTGAAAAACAGCAACAATACCATGATAGTGGTAACTCACGAAATGGATTTTGCACGAAATGTGTCAGACCGTATACTCTTCATGTCTGACGGATATGTAGCAGAAAGTGGCGCCCCGGATAAGCTTTTCAACGCTCCTGAGACTGCCGCTCTTAAATCTTTTCTCAATAATTCACTTAACTGACCCGGAATCTGCTCTGAAGCAATCCTGCAGATCCTTGATTATGTTTTCACTGATCAACGTAATCAGTCTTTACATATCCCGTCTTGCCGTTAAACTTAATCCCTACCCAGCCATTCTTTGCAGACTCGACTATCTCATAGCTCTCTCCTGCGTATGCTAACCCTAGTTTATCACCGCTGGTTGACGCAGAAGACCTTACATTTACTGTCTCCTTGATAGTTGCCTTGGGCGCATTGCTGTTGCCGGAATCATCACCGCCCAGTTCCTTGAGGAATTCAGTCTTTATATATCCGTCTTCACCGTTGAATTCCACTTTACTCCATCCGTTTGCACGCTGTTCAAGGCAGATGAGCTGTGTACCTTCATTTACAACTCCCAGTCTGTCAGCATTCTCATTGTCTGCAGACCTAACGTTTACGGTATCCGTTGTCTCCACCATGATCTCACCGTCCGAGATAACCTCGACCGAATCCTCCGATACGCTGTCGCTTCCGTTATCTTCCACAGCAGCTTCCGCAAGAATCTCTCCAACGGAGTTCTTTATCAGTTCATTCAGAGAATTCATATATGCAGCAAAATCGGAATCTGAATCCAGTATCTCATTGTAGTTCGAATCCACCTCATTGAGCAATGCAGTCACATCATCCTGGGCAGACACCTCACGGATATAATCAGCCAGCTTTTCCTCAAAGTCCCCTGTGTGGACATACAGGCTTCCGTCAGTATCCGTGCATACAAATATGGTAATAAGCCCGGGGGCGGTCTGTTCCCAGTCCTTTAACTTCAGATCATACGTTGCAAATACAACATAGGAGCCTTCATATGGTCCGGGTTTCGTATAGCAGTTGATATTCTCATACTTCTCAACGTAGATATTCCTTGCTTCTATCTTGGCCGCTTCCCTGCTGCTCAAAGGCTGCTTTATTACATTGCTGCTTAACAGCTCCTCACCGCTTCGTGCGGCAAAATATTTTGCTATCAGGGTATTGACATCCGAATATGCATTTTCAGCCAAAGGCTCTGTCGTAACAACGTATGAATCATCTACATCTGCCTCACTTCCCGAAATGCTGTCCTGGGAAAGTGACACCTCAGGTGTTCTATTCATATTCCTCGTGACGATCACACCAATCCCGACAATCAGAAGCACCGCAAGCAGGGCACCTCCCACAATAAAAGGAATCCTATTGCCCGCCGGCTTTCCGGAGGATTTTTTCCTGGAAGACGCATTAAAAGAGCTGTCCCCTAATGGCGTCCATTTCACATTTTTCTTACGTGGGGATTCATCGAAGCCATCAAACTCATCATCAGAAAGAGTCTCCGTTGCTTCTTCTTCCCATTCCTCTGTATCTTCCCGGATATCATCGGCAACACCTTCAAGGTCCGCTTCACTATCACGCACAGTTTCTGCCACAGATTCTTCTGCCGTCTCTTCATCGATTCCTGCCGGCTCAGTCTGACTGACATTCTCGTCTATACCATCGTGCTGAACATTCTCGGCCTCACCCTTTGATATAGCAATCCTGCCGTCTTTCTTTTTATCGGAATTATTATTTTTTCTGTTTCTGTTTTTCTTGCTCATACTGATTTGAAAAAATCCTCATTTCAGACTAATTCTGCGGTAACACTCCCGGATTACGACAATCCCTTCTATGTTACTTTATTTAGTGCACCCGACAGGAGTCGAACCTGCGTCAAAGGCGTCGGAGGCCTCCGTTCTATCCACTAGACTACGGGTGCTTATAAGGTTACCGAAGACTCCTTCGGTAACCCCAACAAACTTGATTATTTTAACATATTTGTAACAAATTGTCTACAGGTTCATAATGATATATGGAATATCCCAAAATCTCATCATCCTCAACCTGTGTATCGTTCACCTCACGCACCATCCTGCTTAAAGAATCAACATCATCAGCCATTTTGTCAGGTACAAGAATAAGTTCGTGTACAGACGACGGCAGGATATAAAAACCGCCGCCTGTCTGTTTTGCACAGTCCTTCAGCACATTATCGTAAAGCAGGCAGGATGCACCGAAATATTTTTCTCTGTTTGTAAGTACATATATTCTGGACTCACAGCCATTCTTCATCATCTCCAGCATTTCATCAGCAAGGTTCTCCATCCAGGAATCATTTGTGGGATCATATTCCGACGGACAGTTTAGTACACCGTTTTTAAATTTACGCCTTATATCATCAAGGAAAATATTTCTCATCAGGCTGTCCATTTTATGCAGCTTTGCCGGGAGCATGACAGGTGCATTCTTAAGTGCTATCTCATACAGCGTATCCGGATCGGTCTTCCACGCCTCCATATGTGTGTTGTTAATAAGTATCGATGCATTACCGCCTTCACCACCCTCGATCAGATAAAAAAATACAACCGACATATCATGAAAAGGAAAATTCGGAACATCCTTTAGAAGCTGCTTATTTAGTTCTGTATTAATAAGCTTCATAACTATATGATCCTTTGCTTTTTCAAACATCTCAAAATTCTCGGGATTAAAAACCAGATGATCCTTATTTACCACCGCAAGGCCTATTATCTCTTCAATGATCTCAGAAAAAATCCGGCCCGAGCTATACTGTTCGAAAAAATTCTCCAGGTAAATGGTTGGAGCAAGATTACTGTCTTTACCCCTTACCATAAGCCCCTGCAGCACAACCCCGTTATTCTTGGTCACGCTCCTTATTTCCACTTGCTTCTCCTCCCCGTAATAATCCTCTAATGACTTTTTAACTTTATTGCAGAATTCTTCGAAATTCATATTCTTTTTCCTCCTGTAAAATAAAATGATTCACTGCAAGCAAGCTTGCAGTTCTGCTACTTTGCTCGTTTTGTTTGACTAAATTTTTAAGATAGTTTCTCGCTCCGCTCGAAACTATCCCCGGGCATTCGCAATCCGCGGGGCTGCGCCCCGCTACTTGCTCATGCTCGGGGGCGGTCAAAATTTAACCGGCGCCACTGCAAGCAAGCTTGCGTGGCACGGTTTAATTTTGACCGCTTAAAAACAAAAACAGCACATGCAAAATCCGAAAATTTTACATCTGCTGTCTTACTTTACTCGGTGATTCAGATCAGGGCTAAAACGCCCCGCCTTTAATCTAACAACACATTATACGCGGCTTAAATACTCTCCGGTTCTTGTGTCGATCTTTATCTTGTCTCCTGTATTGACAAACAAAGGAACGGAAACCTGTGCACCTGTCTCAACAGTAGCAGGCTTTGTTGCACCTGTTGCGGTATCACCCTTGAAACCGGGCTCGGTATCAGAAATCTCAAGCTCTACGAAAAGAGGAGGCTCGATTGCGAATACGCTTCCGTTGTGGGAGCAAACCTTAACCATCTCATTTTCTTTAACGAACTTAAGGGCATCGCCAACTGTATTCTTGTCAAGTGCGATCTGCTCATAATTCTCTGTATCCATAAAGTTGAAAAGATCTCCGTCAGAATACAGATACTGCATTTCCTTTCTGTCTATACGCGCCTGCGGGCATTTTTCTGTCGGTCTGAAAGTCTTCTCGACAACACCGCCGTTCTTAACATCCTTGAGCTTGGTACGTACGAAAGCCGCACCCTTACCCGGTTTAACATGCTGGAACTCAACTATCTGATAAACGCTGTTATCATACTCGATAGTCATACCGTTTCTGAATTCGCCTGCAGATATCATAAATACTTCCTCCTAAAATAGTCACAAAATAATACTGTACTATCTTACTCTATCTCTTTTCTCATTTCAAGAGTTTTTTCAAACAGATAACACCTTTTTCGCAGCAGCTTTCTGCTATCGCTTTAAAAAATACTTTCAGGCTCAGTCTCCTGCTTTCCTGATAAGCTCCATCATATGGTCGATTGCCACCAGATACCCGTCAAGCCCCAGCCCCTTTATCCTTTCATCACATACATCTGTCACAACAGATATCTTCCTGAAATCTTCCCTGCTGTCTACATCGGAAATATGGATTTCTATCCTTGGAATATCATAACTTGCAAGGGCATCACGGATAGCATAGCTGTAATGTGTGTATGCACCGGGATTGATTATTATCCCCTGCGTACCATCGGAATAAGCATCCTGTATGCGGTCGATTATGGCTCCCTCATGGTTGGACTGGAAGACCTCCACCGTATTGTCTGTCTCCTCCGCTTTCTTTGCGATCATTTCCAGCAGTCCATCATAGTTTTTGGTGCCATATACAGCTTTTTCCCTGATGCCCAGGAAATTAATATTCGGTCCGTTTATTATAAGTATTTTCATGATTCCCCTTTTCTGCTTTCAAAAAATATGCTATTCCTTTAACTTTTTCCGATGAACCCCTTTACTATGCAAACGCCATGTACGTAAGTATCTCGTCTGCCAGCCCTGCAGTCGTCATCTCATCCGTAGGTATCACCGCATCCGACGCAGCCATGTAGGCCGGTTCACGGGATGCAAGCATATCCGCGATCTTCTGTTTTTTACTCTCTTCGGTCTCTCCCTGCAGAAGCGGTCTGCTGTGATCTCCGATAAGACGCATGGCCAGAGTATCCACGGATGTCTTTAAATATATCACTTTTCCAAGCTTCTTTAAAAGAGCCCTGTTTTCCTCACGCACTGGCATGCCGCCGCCGGTGGAAAGTATTCCTTTAAAGCCTTCATCCAGAAGATTCTTTAAAAACGCTGTCTCCATATCACGAAATGCAGTCTCCCCTTCGGAAGCAAAAATATCACTGATACGTCTGTTTTCATTTTCTTCTATACGCTGGTCCGTATCCAGGAGCTCCATTCCCGTCTTTTCAGCCAGTGCCTTTGCCACCGAGCTTTTCCCGGAGCCCATATACCCGATCAGAATTATATTATCCATGTTTTCCTCTGAAAATCCTCTGCTGCTAAAATCAAAATTTCTCTTTTACAAACTATACCCGTCCGGCCCGTTTATGAAAATCACACACGAGCGGACGGGTAATCTGTTCTGATAAACAAACTCAGCTAAAAAGCCGATTCTTACTCCGCATTATCAGCCTTGACAGCTTCAGCCCTTGCTGCTACTTCCTTCTCCTGTACATCCGAAGGAGCCTGCTCATAGCGGATAAATTCATAGGAATAATCACCTCTGCCACCTGTCATGGATCTGAGCACTGTGCAGTACCCCTGCAGGCAGGACATAGGAATTTCAGCCTCTATGGTCTGCTTGCCGGCACCTGCAGGATTCATTCCCAGCACTCTTCCGCGGCGCTTGTTAAGGTCACCCATTACATCACCGGTAAAAGCATCCGGTATGGTGACTTTAAGGGATGCGATAGGCTCTAACAGTACAGGACCTGCTTCCATAACGCCTTTCTTGAAAGCCTGGATGGCAGCGGTCTTGAATGCCATTTCCGAAGAATCTACCGGGTGATATGAACCGTCATAAAGAGTAGCCTTTATGCCCACTACCGGATATGCTGCCAGAGGTCCTCTCTGTACTGCCTCTGCTATACCCTTTTCAACAGCGGGGAAATAGTTCTTGGGAACAGAACCTCCCACTACTTCCTCCTCAAATACATAAGGCTTGTCAAGGTCACCTGATGACTCGAACCTCATCTTTACATGACCGTACTGACCATGTCCTCCGGACTGCTTTTTATACTTATACTCAACGTCTGATTTTTTCTTTACCGTCTCTTTGTATGCTACCTTGGGATCTGAAAGCTCGATCTCGATATTGTACTGATCCTTAAGCTTGGAAGCGATCACGTCGATCTGCATCTCGCCTATGCCGTAGATAAGTGTCTGACGGTTCTCACCATCATTTACCACCTTCATGGTCAGGTCTTCGTGTCCCATCTTCTGAAGGGCCTGGGCAAGCTTGTCCACATCGCCCTTATTCTTGGGCTTATATCTCATACATGTGTAAGGCACAGAAAGCTGAGTCTTTCCATACTGTATCGTATTAGCCTTGGTAGAAAGGGTATTGCCTGTACGTGCTGCGGTAAGCTTTGCTATAGCTCCGATATCACCGGCATGGAGTTCTTTGATCTCCGTAGCCTTGGATCCGCACATTACATAAAGCTTAGCCACCTTTTCCTCGATATCTTTGTCTTTATTGTAGATCAAGTCATCAGCCTTAAGCACGCCGCTCATTACCTTGATGAGTGAATACTTGCCGATGAACGGATCCACGATGGTCTTCCAGATATAAGCACTCTTGGGCTTTGAGAAATCATAGTCAGCCTGGAATATCTCATTGGTCTTAAGTGATACGCCGGCAGCCTTCCTGATGGTAGGAGGCGGGCAGAGCTTAACGATATCGTCAAGCAATGCATATGTGCCCTGGCAGAGTGTATTGGAACCCATTGATATAGGGCAGATCTCGTTATTGTTAACGCTTATGCGGAGTGCAGCCCTTATCTCATCCTCAGAGAATGTCTCGCCGCCAAAATACCTTTCCATCATGTCTTCGCTGGTCTCAGCAACTGCTTCCATCAGGACATCTGTATATTTTTCGAGATACTCCTGTGCATAATCAGGCATATCGCATTCTTTTACTTCCTTGCCTACCCATTTCTGAGCCTTGCCGGATATTACATTTACATAGCCGACAAACTTCTCATTCTCTCTTATAGGGAAATGAAGAGGTGCTATCTTCTTGCCGTACTTTTCTGTCAGCTCCTCTACCACCTTCCTGAAGGATGCATTGTCCACATCCATATCTGTTACATAAAACATTCTGGGTAGGTTGAACTTCTCGCACATATCCCATGCGCGCTCAGTACCTACTTCCACACCAGCCTTGCCGGAAACAACGATTATGGCTGCTCCCGCTGCCGAACATGCCTCCTCTGCCTCACCGACGAAATCAAACATACCGGGGGCATCCATCAGATTGATCTTTGCTCCCTCCCACTCCAAAGGAATGATGCTGGTTGTCAGTGAAATCTTTCTCTTCTGCTCTTCTTTGGTGAAATCTGAAAGAGTGTTACCTTCCTCAATGCTGCCCATGCGGTTCGTAAGTCCCGCAAGATAAGCCATTGATTCGGCCAGAGATGTTTTGCCCGCACCGCTGTGTCCGAGCAATACGACATTACGGATTTTTTCTGTGGTGTAAATATTCATGCTGTAACCTCCAATCTGCTATTGCGCGCCCCCCGATTTGCGGCAGAACCCGCAGAACCTAAACAGCTATATTTTACCAAACTATTCAGCCGCTTACAAGAAAAGTATCAGTCAATTTTCAATAGTGAAATATAATAATAAAATAGCCCTATACCATTTTGATATAGAGCTATTTTTTCTGTCATCATAACTTTATGATATTCTCTTTCAGGTGCACATTTTTCTTTTATTCTGTGTACATTTTTTCAAGCCATTCCGGGGTATTGACATTTGACCGCATAAAGATTTCACTCGATATTCCTCCGTTGTAGGCATACTGACCACATATTATTTCTCCTGTTGCTTCATCTTCTATAAATTCATACTTTATGGCATCTACATCAAACTTCTTTTCATGGTCTATCTCTTCTATAGTAGGAAACGCTCCATGATATGCTTTAAGGTAATTAGGCTGCAAAACAACCCATACAACATATCCATTGTAGTCTTTAGGTCCATTTCCAATCTTTATGCTCTTAGTGTATCCATACACACTTGCGGATTCATTCATTTCTCCGTTAACAGCCATTACGATGATTGAATTATCCGCATTTTTATCATCTTCTACTGTGATACCCATACCCGCAAGATACTCACTAACAAAGGTTTCATAATTGTATCCCGAACTTTCAGTGTTATTTGTGTCACAACTGATAGCACCGGGAAGCCAAACAAACTGTCTACAGTTCGGTGCATCAACCATTCCTACATATCTGTCACCGATACGAAGGTGATCACCGCTTCCATCACACCAGACTCTTAATTCATATCCCGGAGCATCCTTTCTCTGAACCTCAAAATAATTCTTATTTTCAAAAGAATCCGGATCAATAGCGCTGAAATCATATTTGTCACCAAATTGCGCTATAAACTCGTCTACAGTACAGCTGTATAAAACAAAAACATCATCATAAACCTGAACCACCGGCTCATATAATGTTGCATTCTTTATTTCTTCCGTCGGTTCAAAAGTTATTTCCAGCACTTCCTGATCAGCTTCAGTTGACGCATCCGCTACAGTACCTGCATCTTCACCATACACAGCATCCGCAACTTCCTGGGCTTCCGATTCTGTCATTCCAATTTCCTGATATTGCTCGACAGCTTCATCATGAGCATTATCACCACATCCTGCAAGACACACCGTTCCGGCTAACATAAGGCCCAACAGTCTTTTTTTCATAATTCTTTTCCTCCTTGAACTACATTTCTTTTTTCTTCAACACCGGCATATCTTACGTCCCGGCCGGTGTGAGCATTATAGAAAAAAAAATGCAAGTTTACGACTATCATAAAAAAATATTTATACAATCAGGCCCCAAACAGCATCCAGCTTTAATATATTTATTTATTACGAAATGTTATATAATATAGCCGAAGATATCCGAAAGGATTTATTCACCTCCGAAAGTGACGCGGTGGAGGAAGTAACAACGCTCGATTTCACATTAAAGACAAGGGAAAAGAAAACTCGATGAACATTACTAAATTCCACTTCTGCGGGCTGGGACTCATAGGCGGTTCCATCGCAAAGGCCGTCAGAAAATATTACCCCCAAAGCATAATAAATGTATATGCAAGGCATCCGGAAAAAGTTGCAGCCGCACTTTCAGACGGAACTGCCAACCGTATCACTGACAGGCTTTCCGACATAGATCCTGATACGGATGTGCTCTTTTTATGTGCCCCCACCGGTGCTAACATAGAAAACATGAAAGCGATAAAACCGTTCCTTACGGAGCATGAAAAGATGCTCATAACCGATGTCGGCAGTGTAAAAGGAGACATCTGCAGGGCTGCGGCAGATCTGGGACTATCCTCACATTTTCTTGGCGGTCACCCCATGACAGGCAAGGAAACCACAGGCTATGACAATTCCGATCCTACCCTGCTTGAGAATGCTTATTACATACTCACGCCTGCAGAGGACACATCCAAAAATCTAGTGGCAGACTTTACCGAAATAGTCTCATCAATACGTGCTATACCTCTGGCCGAATCACCGGACTATCATGATTTTGCTACTGCGGCAATAAGCCATGTGCCCCATCTGATCGCAGCAGCCCTGGTAAAAAATGTTGCCGACTCGGATAATGAGGTACAGTTCATGCGCACTATTGCTGCCGGCGGATTCAAGGACATAACCCGCATAGCCTCCTCCGATCCGGACATGTGGGAAAACATATGCAGAAGCAACACAGAAAACATAAGGGTACTGTTAAGACGCTACATAGACGAGCTTGAACGCATAGATGATACGCTTGAGTGCGGCGACTTTAAAAACATAAACAAACTCTTCCGTGAAAGCGGTACATACAGAAATTCCATGCCTGAAAAGGCTAAAGGCGCCCTGCCTCCCATCTACAGGATATTTGTGGATATACCGGACGAAAGCGGTGCCATTGCAGGTATTGCCACTCTGCTTGCAGCCCACGATATAAGCATCAAAAATACCGGCATCAATAACAACCGTGAGCAGTATGAAGGTGCACTGTATATAGAGTTTTATACTGCCGAGGCCAAGGCACTCGCCCTTCCGCTTTTGAATGACGCCGGCTATCATGTAACAGCCGAGCAGTGATACTGACAATAACATACAGTAATAATATGCCGTAAATCCGTATCATACTAAACAGAGAAACGATAGCGTTTTCCAACACAATTGAAATATACCGCAGGCCAGGCAATTCTGCTGCATAAAATAATTACATAAAAATAACATCAAGAAAGACGAGCTAACCACAATGTGTGATAACAAAAAAACAATCTCACCTTCCACTTCACCGATAAAAGGAACGGTCACCGTTCCAGGCGACAAATCCATATCCCACAGAAGCATAATGTTCGGGGCATTATCTAAGGGAGATACACATATTACGAATTTCCTGATGGCAGACGACTGCCTCTCCACCATAGACTGTTTTAGAAAAATGGGCGTAGATATCGATGTCTCTCCCGATGAGATAGTCGTACACGGTAAAGGCCTTCACGGCTTAAAAGCCCCTGCCGATACACTTTACACCGGCAACTCCGGGACCACCACAAGGCTCATTTCCGGCATACTTGCGGCACAGAATTTCAGTGTACGTCTTACAGGGGACGCCTCAATAGAAAAGCGCCCCATGAAAAGGATTATTACCCCCCTCACAATGATGGGCGCAGACATAAAAAGCGAAAAAGACAACGACTGTGCCCCGCTCCTTATAAATGGCACTAAGCTTCATGGCATCGATTACGTATCTCCTGTCGCTTCCGCACAGGTTAAGTCCTCGATACTTCTTGCAGGACTCTATGCAGACGGAAAGACTACCGTCACAGAGCCTGCCCTTTCAAGGAACCACACAGAGCTTATGCTTAAAGGCTTCGGTGCAGATGTAAGCTCCGAAGGATTATGTGCCACCATACATCCTGCAGAAGAGCTCTACGCATGCGACATATCTGTGCCTTCGGACATATCCTCCGCCGCTTATTTTATAGCCGCTGCCCTGCTTGTACCCGGTTCTGAACTTCTGATAAAAAATGTCGGGATTAACCCTACCCGGGCCGGCATCATAGAGGTTGTAAAAAATATGGGCGGAAAGATATCACTTGAAAATGTAAGGAGCTCAGGTGGCGAAGAAACTGCCGACCTGCTGGTGAGCTGCAGTCGTGACAAACTTAAAGGCACAACCATAGGCGGAGATATAATTCCCACTCTCATAGACGAAATACCTGTCATTGCCGTTCTCGCTGCCTTTGCAGAAGGTCAGACTGTAATAAAAGATGCCACCGAACTCCATGTAAAGGAATGTGACAGGATAGACGCAGTAAGCACCAATATGAAAAAACTGGGCATTGATATCACCCCTACCGACGACGGTATGATAATAAACGGATCAGGTCATGTATCCGGCGGTACCATAGAAAGCTACAATGACCACCGCATATCAATGAGCTTTGCCATTGCCGGACTTGCGGCAGACTCCGACATAACCATTAACCACCCGGAATGCGTATCCATATCCTGGCCGTATTTCTTCGATATGCTGCATGAACTGAGTCAGTAAAAAAACAGCGGTCCGATGGCCGCTGTTTTAAATATATAAATATTTTCCGGTTCAACCCTGTATTAATTTACTCTCTCATCCCCCCAGAAAGCAATGACGATAAGTCCCGGGCCTGTGTGGGCACCTATTGTGGAGCCTACCCACTGTATCTCCATAGGCTCAGCCATCTTGGTAAATTTACTCTCTATCATCGAAACCACATTTTCAGCATCTTCCAGACAGTCCGTCATTCCGATAAAGCACTTCTTATTGTAATCAAGACCGCCCTCGGCATGCTCTTCCATGATCTGCACCATACGCTGGTACACCTTCTTCTTACCCCTGATCTTCTCACGGGATACAAGCTTTCCCTGATAATCTACATTGAGCAGCGGACAGATATTCATCATGGTTCCAATAAAGCCTGCAGCCTTGGATACACGTCCGCCTCTTATGAGGTATGTAAGATCAGGCGTCGTAAACCAGTGGTGTATCCTCTTTTTATTCTTCTCTGCAAATTCATAGAGCTCATCAATGCTCTTACCCTCGTCACGCATGTCTGCCAATGTATCAACTAAAAGACCCATGCCAACTGATGCAGCAAGGGAATCCACAACGTAAAGCTTTCTGTCCGGATATTTTTCGGAAAGGTTATCTTTTGCTATGTTTGCAGAATTGATGGAGCCTGATATTCCTGAAGTGAGACATATATGTATTACATCCTTGCCTTCCTGCAGGAACGGCTCCCAAAAGCCTTCGTATTCTTCCACATTTACCTGGCTGGTCTTGGTCATAGCCCCATTTCTCATGGCATCATAGAATTCCTTGAAAGGAACTGTCTTGCCGTTATCATCGGGATACTGCTTTCCGTCTATTTCAAAATGAAAGCTGACATATTTAATGTTTCTTTTTTCGCATCTTGCATCACTTATATCCTGTGTCGAACAGGTTGTTATTACATAATCTGCCATTATTTCTTTACCTTTCTTATCGCTTTAGTGACTCCTGATACATTACTTTTCATTGAAACTCACTTCAGAAAACTCAGAATAAATATTTATCCTGTTTATATCCGTCTCGGACATGCCGATGAATATACCTCCGTAAAAACTTCTGTCATCTTTTTTTAACGCCCTTACTACCTGTACAAACGAGTGTATGGTTTCTTTGGTCCAGATGGTAAGATAACACTCGTATACACCGCCGATGGACAGTTTTTCCGGACATTCAAATCCGATACCGGTTTTTGAAACATCAAGAACATGGACAGAAACTTCACGTGCCGCTCCGGCATCCTCCCTGTCAAGCCTCTTTAATACCAGCTTGCAGTCAAGACCAATTCTTTTGCTCTTTCTCTTCTCTTCCATTTTCTCTCCTGATTTCAAATGCTGTACGATCAGCATGTCTCCCATGCAGATATCATTCCGCCCCCATCGGTACAGAAATGTTACACCCCCGGGAACCCTTTATGATCCCGGTCACAGCCCAGGTTTACATAAAACACATCAAATATTATACCATTTACTGTTGCAATAAGCAAGCAACGACCGTTTCCGGTAATTTTTCAATGAATGAACATCGCATCGCCAAAGGAAAAGAACCGGTAGCGTTCCCGCACAGCCTCTCCGTAAGCATTCAGTATGTTCTCACGTCCTGCCATTGCGGATACTAACATGAGAAGCGTTGACTCCGGCAGATGGAAATTCGTGATAAGCGCATCCACAGCCTTAAACCTGTATCCCGGATAGATAAATATATCCGTATCCTTAAAACCAGCTCTTACGATCCCATCATCCCCTGTCATGCTCTCCAGTGTGCGCACCGAGGTCGTTCCCACGCATATTATACGGCCGCCCTCAGCCTTCACCCTGTTTATCGTATCCGCAGCCTGCTTGTCTACCCTGCAGTACTCCGTATGCATATGGTGGTCAAGTATGTTTTCTTCCTTAACCGGTCTGAATGTTCCAAGGCCCACATGGAGGGTGACATATACTATATTCACGCCCATACCTTCTATCTCTGACAGCAGTTCCTTTGTAAAATGCAGACCTGCAGTAGGTGCCGCAGCAGAACCTTCCTCCCTTGCATAAACGGTCTGGTACCTGTCCCTGTCCTTAAGCTTATGGTGGATATAAGGGGGCAGAGGCATCTCTCCGAGTTTATCCAGTATTTCTTCAAAGATCCCATCAAACTCAAACCTTATCCGTCTGTTGCCTTCCTCAAGTATTTCCTCCACAGTTCCTGTCATCATGCCGCCAAAATCAAGTACTGCGCCTTCCCTTGCCTTTTTTCCCGGCTTAACCAGTACTTCCCACGAGGAGTCCTTAAGCCTTTTAAGCAGCAGCACCTCCACCACAGCGCCGGTATCCTTTTTCGTACCGTACAGCCTGGCAGGCATTACCCTTGTGTCATTTAGCACAAGGCAGTCCCCGGCATGCAGAAACTCAGGCAGCTCGTAAAAGTGCCTGTGTTCTACCGCCCCGGTCTCTTTGTCTAAGAGCATAAGCCTTGAAGAAGCCCTGTCCTCCAGAGGATCCTGAGCGATCAGTTCTTCCGGCAGGTCGTAGTAATAATCTGATTTTTTTAAAATCTTATCCATAGCAATTCTGTTTTCACGATCATAATCAATCGCCTATTCCTTAATCCGCTTAAAACTGTTCGTGCGAATCAGATTACGGCATCTCGATATTTTTTAAGAAAGCCACATATCCCTTGTAAACCTCGTACAGGTCTGCCTTGCTTATGGCTTCATGAGGAGCGTGCATATTAAGGACAGGCACGCCGCAGTCTATGACATTCATTCCGTAGAGTGCCATTATGTATGCTATGGTTCCGCCGCCGCCGGCATCCACTGCGCCCAGCTCGCTCATCTGGTACTGTACTCCCGCATCGTCCATAACACGCCTCAGCGCCCCCACATATTCTGCATTCGCATCATTTGATCCGGACTTGCCCCTTGCACCGGTAAACTTGTTAAATGCAAAGCCCCTGCCCATGTAAGCAACATTCTTCTTGTCGAAACGTGATGCGTATGACGGATCAAAACCCGCGGTAACATCAGAGCTCAGCATATAGGAAGCGGCAAGTGCGCGCCTGAGAGTCAGCTCAGAATACTGCCCGAGAGCATTCATAAGCTCAGCGACACAGTTTTCGAAAAACCTTGACTGCATCCCGGTTGCGCCTACTGAACCGATTTCCTCTTTGTCCACGAGTATGCAGCAGCTTGTACGCGCAGGCGCTTTCATGGCAAGCATTGCCTTATATGAGGGGAATGCACATACTTTATCATCATGGCCATACCCAAGCACCATGCTCCTGTCAAAACCTGCATCTCTTGCCCTGCCTGCGGGAACCACCTCTATTTCGGCACTCATGAAATCCTCATCCTCTATGCCGTAGTATTCCTTCAGGATATTGAGCACATTTTTCTTAACTGCATCTTTTGTCTCACTGGCCTTGCCGTCTGCAGCCTTCTTATTCCCGGAAGCAATCTTTATGGGCATATTTCCGGCGATTATATCAAGCGCTTCACCCTCAACAACTTTGGCCGCTTTCTTTTCCATCTGCTCACTTGCGAGATGTATCAGCAGATCTGACACAAAGAATACAGGATCATCAGGATCTTCACCGATATTTACGATCACTACCGTCCCGTCCTTTTTAGCCACCACGCCGTGAAGCGCAAGCGGAACAGTTACCCACTGGTACTTCTTTATTCCGCCGTAATAGTGGGTGTCCAGATATGCCATGTCTCCATCTTCATAAAGGGGATTCTGCTTGATATCCATACGGGGTGAATCCACATGTGCACCGAGGATTGCCAGCCCCTCTTCAAGAGGCTTTTTTCCTATTTCAAACATCACCAGAGCCTTATTCATATTGCAGAAATAAACCCTGTCTCCGGCCTTTAATTTCTTACGACCTGATGCAGCCTTCGAGAATTCAACATATCCGTTCTTTTCTATATCATTGATGATATACTCCGTTACTTCCCTTTCAGTCTTTGAATTACTTAAGAATTCCTTATATTCGTCCGCAAATGCAAAGGCTTTCTTTTTCTCAGCCTCAGTATATTTTAACCATACTGTTTTTTTCTCCATTTCCTTTTCCTCCTGAAACGCTAAACAGACACACACCGTATCGGAACTGTAGTCTGTAACATACATATATCGTACCTGTGCGCCACTGTGCAATGAGCATACGCAGAACCTGCAGTCTGTAATATATCTACGACCTGAGCTCGATCTTCATGCTCTCAAGACCATTTAATATCTTCTTCATCGATGCATTGACCTCATCATCAGAAAGGGTCTTTTCCTTATCCCTGAAGCTTAATGAATAAGCAATGGACTTATGTCCCTCCTTAACCTGGTCACCTTCATAAAGGTCAAAGAGGTTAACCTTTTCAAGGATCCTGCCGCCCCGCTGCCTGATCATCTTTTCGATGTCGCCTGCAAGAACTCCCTTAGGCACCACCATGGAAATATCCCTTGTAACAGCGGGGAACTTTGCGATTCCCTCAAACTTGTGCTCAAATCCTGTAAGCGGTACGATTGCAGGCATATCAAGCACAGCCACATAAGCCCTGCATTTCATATTGTAATTTGAGCATACCTTAGGATGCACTTCCCCAAGATATCCGATCACTGTTCCCTCGTAGGACATGACTGCCTGTCTGCCCGGATGCAGGAAGCTATAGCCGCCGTTCGGATCATACTCAACAGCTTTTTTCATTCCCACAAGCCTTAAGAATGTCTCTACAGCTCCCTTCAGGCTGAAGAAATCCCCGTCACCGTAGAAACCTAAAGTAAACTGCATCCTCTCATCCGGAAGCTCTGTCAGAGGAAGTGCCTTGGGCAAATAGATATTGCCCAGCTCATAGAGACGCACATCCTTGTTCCTTCTGTTGAAATTAAGGGAAAGGCTTGTAAGCATTCCGTTTAAAGTAGTAGTCCTCATTATAGAGAAGTCCTCACCAAGCGGGTTCGAAATGCTTATTGCCTGTCTTAATTTATCATCCTCAGGTACCAAGAGCTTATCAAATACCTTGGGACTTTCAAAAGAATAGAACATTGCCTGGGAGAATCCGCAGCGCTCTGCAGCCTCTCTTGCAATAGCCTCTATCTGCATGGGATAAGCTAACCTTCCTTCCATGCCTTCGCCACCGGGAAGCGTCGTAGGTATCTTATCATAGCCATAGAACCTTGCCACTTCCTCAGCTATGTCAGCCTGTCCGAGAAGATCCTGTCTGAAAGACGGGATATGAAGCATATTGTTCTCGGGCTTATAAACTATATCAAGCTTCTTAAATATCTCAAGCATCTGTTCTTTTGATACATCAGTACCCAAAAGCTTATTGTATTTCTCAGGCTTAAACTCAAGCTCTACCTCATCCTTAAGACCTGCACAGACATCAACCACGCCTCCTACGACTTCACCTGCGCCCAGCTCTTCTATAAGCTGGCAGGCACGGTTGATAGCATCAAGTGCATTTCTTGGATCAAGACCTTTTTCAAACTTGCCGGAAGCATCCGTACGCAGTCCCAGACGCTTGGCGGATTTTCTTATATTGGGGCCATTGAATGTAGCAGCCTCGAAGAGCATCGTCTTCACATCATCGGTTATCTTGGAATTTTCTCCGCCCATGATGCCGGCTATGCCGATCTCTTTTTCCGCATCGCAGATCATCAGCACATCCTTATCAAGTGTACGCTCCTGACCGTCAAGGGTCACGAACTTATCACCGTCATTTGCACGCTTTACTATGATCTTGTTACCGGATACCGTATCCAGATCAAAAGCATGCATAGGCTGACCGTATTCTTCCATCACATAGTTAGTGATATCAACGATATTGTTTATGGGACGTATACCGCTTGCTGCCAGTCTCCTCTTCATCCATTCGGGACTTTCAGCAATCTTTATATTCTTTACCACTCTTGCGCAGTACCTGGTGCAGAGGTCGGGTGCCTCCACCTCGACTTTTACCATATCATTTACGTCTTCACCGTTTCCGGTTTCTTTTACAACAGGAGGTACAAAGGGCTTGTCAAAAGTTGCAGCCACCTCCCTTGCGATTCCCAGTATGGAATAGCAGTCCACACGGTTGGATGTAATCTCGTACTCAAATACGGTATCGTGCAGGCCAAGGGCCTCTACCGCATCGTCCCCGGGCTTAAGGTCCGGATTATTAAAAATATAGATCCCGTACTCCGGTGCCTCCGGATAAAAATTCCTGTCTGAACCAAGCTCTTCTATGGAACACATCATGCCAAAGGATTCCACGCCCCTGAGTTTTCCACTCTTTATGCTGATACCATCTTCAGGAAGCGGCCCTCCGTCATGGCCGCCTGCCACCTTGCCACCGTCAAGAACTACGGGCACCATGTCGCCTTCTTTTACATTAGGTGCGCCCGTAACGATCTGTATTGTCTCAGCCCCCACATCTACCTGGCACACGATCAGCTTGTCTGCATCGGGGTGCTTTTCTATTTTCAGTATCTTACCGACCACGATCTTCTCAAGGTTTTTATCAAGTCTTGTGAAGCCCTCTACCTTTGTGCCCGTAAGTGTCATCCTGTCAAAATATTCCTGGTCCGTGCATTCAAGCTCCGGAACATATGCTTTGATCCATGATAATGCTGAATTCATTTTTCCTCCTTCTGCCACTTCTTTGCGGCTAAGCAACTCGAATCTGCATCTGCAAATTACAAGCTATTCAAAATCTTTACGGCTGACAGCAGCTTTATGTTTTTACTGATGTTTTTATGCATCCTCAGAACTGAGACAGGAATCTGTCATCATTCTCATACATAAGCCTCATGTCATCGATCTCATACTTAAGAAGCGCAATACGCTCAAGCCCTACACCGAAAGCAAAGCCTACATATTTCTCAGGATCAATGCCTCTGAGTTCAAGTACGTGGGGATGAACCATGCCGCATCCAAGGATCTCTATCCAGCCTGAGCCCTTGCAGAACCTGCAGCCTTTGCCCCCGCATTTGAAGCAGCTCACATCCATCTCTGCCGAAGGCTCTGTGAACGGGAAATGATGAGGTCTGAACTTAACCTTCGTATCCTCGCCGAAAAGCTGCTTTGCAAATGAATCAAGAGTTCCCTTAAGATCTGCAAAAGTCACCTGATCATCTATTACCAGTCCCTCTATCTGATGGAAACAGGGACTGTGAGTCGCATCCACCTCATCCGACCTGAAAACCCTTCCCGGTGCTATCATCCTGATGGGAAGCCGTCCTTTTTCCATTTCATGGATCTGTACGGAAGATGTCTGTGTACGGAGCAGTATGTCTCCGTTTATGTAGAATGTATCCTGCTCATCTTTTGCCGGGTGATCTGCAGGGATATTGAGAGCTTCAAAGTTGTAATAGTCCTTCTCGACCTCCGGACCGCTTACCACTTCATAACCAAGTCCTATGAAAATACGCTCCACTTCCTCAAGTGCTATGGTATTGGGGTGCCTGTGTCCCATCTTGGGAGCTGAAGCAGGCAGTGTGACATCTATGGTCTCCCTCTTTAACCTTTCATTTAAAGCCGCAGACTCCACGCGTTTCTTAGCTTCTTCAAGCTGACGCTCGATCTGCTCCCTTGTCTCGTTGACCATCTGACCAACCTTCGGTCTGTCTTCCGCAGATACATCCTTCATGGATTTAAGCAGTGCGGTCAGTTCTCCCTTTTTGCCAAGGTATGCCACCCTGATGTCGTTTAAGCGGTCAAGATTGTCTATCTCGCTTATGCGCTTAATAGCTTCTTCCCTGATCTTAGTGAGTTTTTCTTTCATAGCTACTCCTTCTTTCTTTATTATATGACCGCTTACCCGGTCGTACTGTACTGCAAATCACATCGTACCGGTGCTTCGCACCAGCACGATGATGCGCTGCCGGTCAAATAGGCTGGTATGCAAGCATACAGCCTATTTGACGCACGGTGATTTACGCAGTCGTTCATGTAAACATGACTCCCTCGTAAATCACCGTGTGCCAAGCAGGCTGACTAAAGTCAGCCTGCTTGACCGTCTTATCACACAAAAACCCGGACAGCAAAAATACTGTCCGGGGACGAATCAAAATCCGCGTTACCACCCTGGTTCCCGTCAAACATCAGACAGGCTCTTAATTTCCAATTAACGCATGGCTAACGGGCACACCTAATCGTTTAATCCTTTCAGCATGCCGGCTCCGGTGTGAAATTCAGATAAAAGCCTTAAACGGAAAACTCTCAGCCGACGGCCTTCCTCTCTGTAGATACGGCTAAAACCCTACTGTGCACCTTCACAGCCTTTAGTCTCACTTACCCATATAAGTTCAAGACTTATCCGTCTCTGAACAAACATGCTTATTTTAACATCATTCACCGACTATGTCAAAATTATCAGTTACTTATTTTTTATATTTTTTATATAGCTGCGCCTTTTTGCCCTGTGTTTTCTTTTTCCGGCCTCTTTACCGGTCTGTTGTACTTTTTTCTTATTGCTGCCGGCCTGTTCTATTTTTTTAAATACAGGACTGAAAAAAATATTGATCTGCGCTCCCAGCAGTACCGCATACATACAGAAATAAAGCCATGCCATGGTAACTACCGTCGTGGAAAATGAACCATAAAACGCAAAACCGTCAAACTGATCGATATACTTGGAAAACACCCATGATATGACCGACCAGCACATGCTCGCAAACATAGCCCCCGGAAACTGCATCTTGTATCTCACCTTTACGCTGGGAAGCACCGTATAAAGCACCTGGAACATGATCACCAGGAAAACCCACACGAACAGGAAACGGAATCTCATGATAAAAGCAATTGCAAAATGGTATGGCGGAATAAAAGTTTCCAGCATTTCATTTATACGGTTTCCCATGACCAGGATACCAAGGGAAATGGAAAGCATCAGTATAAATATTATGGTATAGATGCTGCTCATTATCCGAAGTACTACGAAATTCTTCTTATCCACCACGTGATGGACAGAATTGAGTCCGTATGAAAGAGCTGATACGCCGTTTCCAGCAAGCCACAATGTTATAAAAGCTGAGAGTGATATGGTCGTAAGCATGTGGTCCTTGAATTCATTCGCCACCCCCCGCAGAAGTTCCACACTCTCCACCGGCATTATTGACTGCCCAAGGAAAAAGAAAACCTCAGGGCTTAGATCCAGCCAGGCAAGCATACTGCACACTATTATCATCATGGGAACAATTGATAAGAACACAAAAAATGCAGCCGCCGCCGCAAAAGATGACATATTGTTTTCCTTGGTTTCCTGGACAAAACCACAGATTACTTTGTAAATGTCTTTTATAACATTCATAGGAGCTGACATAAAAATCCGGATGTCCAGTCCCCCCTTATTGACTCCTAGCTATAGCCAGGTGGGCAACCGCAGCCAAAACATCTGCCTTCCCTGAAAGACTTGCCGGGGCATGACATCCGAACGGCGCTATAGGAATCCCGTTTAAAGTACTGTAGGCTCAAAAACGAGGGAACCTTAAATTGACATCCGGTATATGTTTATTATATAAAAAAAATAAGCAAATATCAATAATACAGCTGAAAAAACACCGGCAGCGCTTCTATGCGTTGCCGGCACATGTCCTGTTATATTCAGTATTTTACTTATGCCTTATCCATGCCGTTGATCGTTTCGGTAAGCTCAGACAGCGTGGATGAAATGCTTTTGCTGGTAACACCCATATTCAGTGCAAGATCCTGAACTTCTTCGGCAACCACCGAGAAACCTCTTCCATGCTCACCTGCCCTCGCAGCCTCTATGGAAGCGTTAAGCGCAAGTATCTTCTGCTTTCCGCAGAATGATGCAATCTGGCTTGTATCTTTATTAGCCTGTACGATAAGCTTCTCAGCCTTTTCAATGCCGGCCTTTACATTGTCGATCAGGCCCGTATTCTTATATACTTCATATGAACTCTGAACAAAAATGGTGATAATATCCTCAAGCAGTTCTCCGCCTGCAGAGACAGCATCCTTTGAAATCTCCTCGCCTGCGGCACCGCCGCTAACCTTTACCACTGCCGGGCCATCATCAACATGGACTGAAAAATCAAAATCCCGGACCTTTTTTACATCGTCACGATTCAGACCATAGATCATAATGCTTTCGCCCTCAACGCCCGATACAGCAGCCCCCAGTCCGGTGGATTTTGACCAGTTAGACACTAATGCGTTAAACTTCTTCATGTCACAAAATTCTTGTACCTTGATCATATCAACCTCCATACCTTCTTATATTTCCCTATACATTACATATAAAGAACCGACAGTAGCTATTATAACACAATCCATAGTTTTACTCAATTATACTCACAATATTTTACCGCACATTAAATCTGTGGAAAGCTGTCCTACCCTCGCAGCGATAAAAATAAAGCCTGCAGAAAACTGTCTTACCCTCACGGTGTTAAAAATCACGGTGTTAAAAATAAAGCCTGCGGCACAGACCACAGGCTTTATCGATAATTTAAGATTAAATTCCCATGAGTTTTTCTTTGTAGCTTTCAAACTCTTCAGGTGAGATGATAGCAGCTTCGCTTATGCTCTTTAAGAGATCAGCCTTCTGCTTGAACTCATCCATATCCTTGTAAGGGCTGAAGATGTCTGCAATAACTTCCTGCTTCTTGGTCTCGAACTCTTCTGCTGTAGAAAGCTTGCAGTCTCTTGCAACCATGAGCAGTCTCATTCTGGTAACAACATCTGTATTGTCGATGATGGTCTTAAGGATCTCAACCTTCTTGCCATGGAAGCCCATGTCATCGAGCCATGTCATATCCTTAAGCATTACCACACGCTCAATCTTATTTCTGAGTGAATCCTCATCACTTGCAGGAAGAGACATAACCTCGCTGAGTATTGCCTGCTTCTTCTGATTGAACTCAGCCTCTGAAGCTGCACCCGCAGCTACCATAGCCGGCCATCTTGCAAGCTTCATATTCAGCAGATCCATAGGATCGGAAACGCTGGGTGTAAGTATATCTTTGAGCTGTGAAATATCATTTGCACACTCATCCTTCGGAACAAGCTCTGCATCAACCAGTATAGGAAGTTTCTGAAGCTTTAACTGGAAGTCATCATTGCTGTCAAGCTCATCATATGCAACACTCTCGAGCAGTCTGTCTTTGCCGATATTAAATTCTTCCTCTGATACGATACCGCTTATCTGGATAATAGGAAGCTTTGCAGTATTCTTTCTGAATACATTAAGATCCCTTACATCAGGATTGAAAGCCTCTCGTACCAGCTCATCTTTGCTTGCTGCATACTCAGCATCACTTAAGAATCCGGACTCATGAGCTGTAAGCACCTTGCTTATCTTCTCATAATAATCAGACATTCCGCGCTCCTCGCAGATAAGCTTAAGAGTCTTATCCTTGTACTCTGTATCACTTACCATACCTGAAGCATGAAGGATCTCCAGCTTCTGGCGCTTCTGCTCGTATGACTCAGTATTCTTGGCAGGTACAGGTGCCTTTGCTGCGGCCGCAGGTGTCCTTGAAGGTGTATATGAAGGAACCTTTGTAGCGGATGTAACAGGCTGTGCAGGTGCAGGTGCAGGTGCAGGTGCCGGTGCAGGTGCTGGTGCCGTAGGCCTGAGTGCAGGTGTTGGTGCCGTAGGTGCAGGTGTTGCAGGCTTCGGTGCAGGTGCCGGAGCAGGTGCGGGCTTCGGTGCCGGTGCAGGAGCGGGTGCAGGCTTCGGTGCTACAGGCCTGGGTGCAGATGCCGCTGCTGACGGTGATGAATCAGTAGACATGCCACCCGATGCCTTGGCAACCTCTGTAATACGGTCTATTGCCCTGTTCATATCCTTAAGCCCGGGAAGGATAATATTCTGCATCTTTGCGCCGTAAAGACTTGCTACCCTGGCAACGATTACAAGAGCATCATTTCCCTGGAACTCGCCTTTCTTTGCTCCTCTGATATCCTTAGCAGGAAAATCGAATGTTGAAATATATTCATTCTTTCCTTCTTCGTTGCAGATGTAAGCCTTACCTGCGATCTTGACTGCATCCCCCTTGGTGTCGTCAATCTGCAGAAAAAGCTTCTCCTGGCTCCTTGCGGAAAGAAAACTCTTTATCGAACTCCCCCAGTTACATTGAAATACTTCTACTGCCATAATCAAAAACCTCCGTTTTGTACTGCACCACCATAGTGCAGCTTATACTACTGTGCATGCTCATACTAACAGAATATTTTTTTATCATCAAGACGCGGAAAGCCTTATAAAATAAGGCTTTGTTGTTTTTATCTCATATTTTTTTATGATATGTACTTTTTTCAGCCTGTTTTTTACCATTCAGGCTAATATAGTTTTATCCAAAACCGTTTTCAGCTGATAAATATCCTCACCGCATTTAGCCCTTATTATCTCAGCAATGCCGAGTTTTGTTATATCTTCAGCATGTGCCGGAGGGTTCAGTCTCCCCAGCATTTCATTCATCTGCTTTAGCAATATGCTTTCACTTTCAGCATCTTTCATCTTAAGCATATCTACCAGTATCATCCCCCCTATATTTCTGGCATCGATCTGATAAGCAATTTCCTCCGCAGCCTCACTGTTTATGGCTAATGCCGTATTGCTTCCGTGGGAATCTCCGGACATATGAACCTTTCGCCCCGATGCGCTGTTCACATCTATTACGGTCATCGCCTCCGTCCTGTCGATCACAATCTCTGCCCCTCCGGGAAGATGTATCCGTCTGGCAGTTATTCGGGACAATGCAGCACGCACATCATAGAGGGCATTCATGGATATGTCCTGATCCGAGTAAAGTCTAATTCTGTCACGGCCGTTCCGGAGATCACCGCTCTCTGTCACAGAAACGGCTTTTTCATATATTCCGGCATCTTCCGTAAGCCACAGGGCGCTTTCCTCTTCGAGAACATCCCTTATGCTTTTATCAAAGGCTGACTTTGCGATATGCAGTATGCAGGGAGCTTTTTTATGCTCATATTCTGTTGCCGGCACATCTGAAGCAAATATGACTCTAAGCTTCTTGTCACCTCTTTCAAGATCCCGCACCCTTACAGCCAGCTCATCACAGGGTTTCAGTGTACCGTCATACTCCCTGTTTATGACATATATATTCTTCTTTCCTCCATAATTCATAAAGGCGGTCTTTTTTCCGCCTATATCCAGAAATGCTCCTCCGGTCTCGGGATTGGTGCTTTTAACCCTCGCAAGGTAGACATCGCCTATGCGGACCTGATCCTCCCGCTCAAAAACAATGCGCTCCGCTCTTCCGGAACGCATATATATAAGCAGCACGCCTTCGGGTATCCCTCCATCCGGGCTGACTCTGTATGCCAGCACCCGCAGATCACCCTTTTTCGTAATGTTCATTTCCGATATCCGCTCTTCTTTTCTACTCAGCCGTCTTATCATTAAGCGCTACTATCCTTCCGTCCTTATCATTTCCGTAGATTTCCATACGGTACAGATGCGTTACTTTGAACCTGATACCTGATTCATTGACCGCCTCAGTCCCGCAGAGCTTATCAAAGACATCCGCAGGCCTTACATTAAGCTTTGATCCGCTTGAAAGCCTCATAACAAGTCTGAGCTCATAATCGTCAGCACCTTCATCATTACTCCCCTTATAATCTTTACATCTCCTGCACTCAAGAATCCTTATTCCCGGTCTTATATTCTTTCCGGACTTGACGCCTGTTATCTCGGATCTTGCCATCAGTTCATTTATGGCGGCCGTGAGTACTGTTTCAGCATTTTTCTTTTCACTGTCACCGGAGACCTTTCCATCCCCGGTCACCACCAGCTCATAATCAGCCTCAGCCACTGCTGCCATTGCATTCAGTGCCTTTTCCCTAAGTATGACTGCTCCGGTCACTTTTATTCCTTCGTGCATGACCGCATTAAGCCTGCCCATAAGCGCCTCAGCATCTTCACAGGCATTCATCTCCAGGTCCATATAGTCGCCATATGTCTCCATGCCTACGCCTAACGGATAGGCAAAAGACATTATCTGGTGAGGGTGAAACCCTTCTGTATATTTCGCATCCAGCTCAGCCTTCATGACCGCCTTCTGAAAATAGCGCAGCATATCCAGATGCCCTAAGTATCTTACAGGGCCGGTGCGCATAAATTTAAATCTCACGGTAACGCTCATTCCACACATACCCCGCATCCGAAAGCACCGGCTCCGCACCCCATGCACTGATTCCTGCAGTTCGTAGATTTCTGTGCTTTTGCCGCATTATGCCATTCCCTCAAAAGAAATGACTTATTCACGCCGCTGTCAATAAAATCCCAGGGGAAGTTTTCATCATCATCCCTTACCCTGAAGATATAGTCTTTATAATCCACTCCGGTCTCTTCAAAAGCCTTTATCCAGCCCTCATAAGAGAAGGTTTCCGTCCATGCGTCAAATATCGCACCGTGGCGGTAGGCATACTCTATGGCTTTTGCCACCTTTCTGTCACCTCTTGCAAATATCCCCTCTATAATGGTGGTACCCGTATCATGATAGTGATATGAGATCCTCTTCTGATTAAGCTGCGCCCTGACTGCCGCCTTGGTGATCTTTGCCTTTTCCACAAACTGTTCCGGCGTATTCATCTCCGCCCACTGGAAAGCGGTAAAGGGCTTCGGCACAAAAAACGAAGAGCTTGCGGTTATCTGCACGCTGCCCTGTCTCTCCGACTTAGGCACAGTATCGAAATATACACCTGCCACTTTATTGCAAAGCTCAGCTATAGCCACGGCATCCGACTCTTCTTCAAAAGGAAGCCCCAGCATGAAATACAGCTTTACCTTGTTCCAGCCGCCCTTAAATGCCATTTCGGAACCGTGAAGTATATCTTCCTCGGTGAGCCCCTTATTGATCACATCACGCATTCTCTGGGAACCGGCCTCCGGTGCAAAGGTTAACGAACTCTTTTTTATATCCTGAACCTTGCTCATCACATCCAGAGAAAAAGCATCTATCCTAAGCGACGGCAGGGATATATTTATCTTTTTCTCACCGCAGTACTCCATAAGGTAGTCCAACAGCTCCTTAAGATGTGTATAGTCGCTTGTGGAAAGCGAGCTTAAGGAAAGCTCTTCGTATCCGGTATTTTTAAGTATCTCTCTCGCAAGCTCTTTTAACTGCTCAGGACTCCTCTCACGGACAGGCTTGTATATCTGTCCCGCCTGACAAAATCTGCAATTCCTGATGCAGCCTCTCTGTACCTCTATCACAGCCCTGTCCTGGGTAGCCCTTATAAACGGAACAACTGGTGCAGTGGGATAAAATGACTCATCCATATTTTTGACAAGCTGCTTCTTTACCCTGGCGGGCACATCTTCATACCGGGGAGTCATTTCCGTAAAACGGCCGTTTTCGTCATATGTCACCTCATAAAGTGACGGTACGTATATACCCTCTATGTGTGATGCTTCCCTGAGGTATTCCTCACGGCTCTTATTCTCCGCCTTGAACCTCTTATACAGGTCAAAAAGTTCACGATATCTTACTTCACCCTCACCTATATAAAAGATGTCAAAATAGTCAGCTATCGGTTCCGGATTGTATACGCAGGGACCGCCGCCGATTACGATGGGATCATCTTCTGTCCTGTCTGCGGAATAAAATGGAATTCCCGACAGTTCAAAGATCTGAAGTATATTCGTATAGCACATTTCGTACTGCAGCGTCACGCCAAGAAAATCCGCAGTCTTAACAGGCTGCTGGCTTTCCAATGAAAAAAGCGGGATATTACGCTCCCGCATTATCCTGTCAAGATCCGTCCATGGACTGAAAAGCCTCTCGCACCAGACATCCGGCATAGAGTTGAACATTCCATACAGGATCTGCATTCCTATGTGGCTCATACCTATTTCATAGACATCCGGAAAGCACATTACAAAGCGTATATCCGCATCATCCTTCATGACACTGTTGGGCTCACCGCCTGTGTATCTTGAAGGCTTATCTATGCTCATAAGTATGTCATGACTTAAGGCTGTCTGTCTGTCACTGAAATCCATTCGTCTCCTGCCCGTTTATAATAAAAAATACTGTAAATATGTTTACTATGATCACCTGCTTGCCAGGTCGCTCATTATCTCATCCCAGGTCACGCCCTTTTCCACCATGAGAACCATGCAGTGGTAAATGAAATCCGAGATCTCATACTTAACCTCTTCCTTATCAGGGTTCTTGGCTGCGATCACGATTTCCGTAGCCTCTTCTCCGACCTTCTTAAGGATTTTATCTATGCCCTTATCAAATAGGTAATTCGTATAGGAACCTTCCTTCGGATGCTCCTTCCTGTCGGCAATAACGGCATAAACATCCTCAAGCACCTTTCTGGGATCCTTGTCTGTATAATCTTTTTTGATTATCTCCCTGAAGAAGCAGCTGTAGCTTCCTGTATGACATGCAACACCTACCTGACTTACCTTGGCAAGCAGTGTATCCTTGTCACAGTCAGCGGTAAGTGACTTCACAAACTGGAAATGTCCGCTGGTCTCACCCTTTACCCACTGTGCCTTGCGACTCCTTGAATAGTATGTCATGCGGCCGGTCTTAATAGTTGCATTAAAAGCCGCTTCATTCATATATGCCATCATAAGAACTTCATTGGTACGGTATTCCTGCACGATAACGGGAATAAGTCCGTCAGAATTAAGAGTGAGCTCAGAAAAGCTTAACTTCGCATCAAATCCATTAACCTCTATCCCCTCATCCGCACAGAAGGACTTGATCCCCATTATGGTGTCGGAAGCGGCATTAAGCTCAGGTCCGAAGAATCCTGCTGCCATATCGTTTTTCAGGAGCTCCGAAAGCTGCCCCGGTGTAGCTGCCGGCATAGGGAAAAATACCGGTATGATCGTCGTCTCAGTCATACGCTTGAAAGCATTTTTATCAAACGAGTCAGCCGCATTGACCGCAATTATCTGGCTTACAAGCTCAGGCATTTCCGCAGGCCCGTTTTTAAGCTCTTCCGTATCGCCTATGCATACTGCGATCTTCTCCCTTCCGAAACGCTTGGAGACCTCCTCCGTAAGCTCCACATTCGAAGCCTTGCTGTAATTCAACGCTGCCCTCATGCAGCCGGTATAAAGGATCTTCTTTATATCCTCGAATCTCTTTACATTGCCGCAGCCGGTAACAGGCACTTCAGACACCGCAGCGATCTGTTTCATTATGCCAAGGGCTGTTTCATGCTCCCTGTCAGTCTCCGACAGATCAAATACTATGAGCTCGTCCACGTTGTTGTTACAGTATTTCTCAGCAAGTTCCACCGGATCTTCCGAGACCACCGCACGTTCCATACGGTTCTTTACGGCCTTTCCCTGATATAAATAAATTGATGCGCAAAATTTCTTTTCTGACATTGGAAATACTCCCCTTTATGATCTTCCGGCATACATAGCGGCCTGCGGCTGCCATTATACACAATTTACTGCCATGCTTTAATCTGTTCTTATTAAACAGCCTACAGAGTCCCCTTTGTACTGAGCACTCCGCTTATCCGCTCGTCTATCCCTGTAGCCTGGTCCATGGCTTTGGCAAAAGCCTTGAAAGCAGCTTCTATGATATGATGTGAATTCTCACCAGCAAGCTGTCTTACATGGAGGTTCATCTTTGCTGAAGCAGAAACCGCAAGGAAAAACTCTCTTACAAGCTCCGTCTCAAAGTTTCCCAGCTGTTCTGCAGGTATGGTCAGGTCAAAGCCAAGATAAGGCCTGCCGCAGAAATCAACAGCACACAAAACCAGTGCGTCATCCATAGGCAGGATAAAATTGCCAAACCTCTTCATCCCGGCCTTGTCCCCCACTGCCTCAAGCAGCGCCTCACCCAGCACAATTCCCGTATCTTCAACGGTATGGTGACCATCCACATTAAGGTCACCCTTAACCTTTACATCCAGGTCAAAAAGCCCGTGTCTTGCAAATCCTTCCAGCATATGGTCAAAAAAGCCTATCCCGGTATCGATATTCGCAATACCGCTGCCGTCAAGATTTATCGTAAGCTCTATATCCGTCTCCCTGGTCTTTCTTTTTACAGTTGCGGTTCTCATGTACGCCTCCCCTGATATTTCACAACACTGCTCTTTTACTCATAACCTGCAGATCCGTATGCCCAAATTACTACTGCTTTTCCTCAAATCTCACCGCTATTGAATTGGCATGCGCAGTCAGGCCTTCCTTATTTGCAAAATATATTATGTCCTCGTGGTCTCTTTCCAGTGCATCTTTTGAATAAGCTATTATGCTGGTCCTCTTTATGAAATCATCCACGCTTAAGGGTGAGAAGAACTTCGCAGTACCGTTGGTAGGCAGTATGTGATTGGGACCTGCAAAATAGTCTCCCAGAGGCTCAGAAGAATACGGTCCTAAGAAGATCGCACCGGCATTCTTTACCCTGGTCATGGTCTCATAGGGATTCCTGGTAACGATCTCAAGGTGCTCTGATGCTATGTCATTAACCGCATTTATCGCTGTATCCATATCATCAGCCACAAAGATAAATCCGAAATTATCAAGAGATTTCTGTATTATCTCGTGTCTCTCAAGCTTCGGTACAAAGCCTTCTATCTCTTTCTTTACATCCTCTGCAAGCTGCTTTGATGTAGTGACAAGTATTGAAGATGCCATCTCATCATGCTCAGCCTGACTTAATAGGTCTGCTGCCACGAATCTTGCATTGGCACTCTCATCCGCAAGCACCATGATCTCACTGGGACCTGCAACAGAATCAATGCTCACTGCACCGTAAACCGCCTTTTTAGCCATGGCAACGAAAATATTGCCGGGGCCGCAGATCTTATGCACTTTCGGTATGCTCTCCGTACCGTATGCCATAGCAGCTATAGCCTGGGCGCCGCCTACCCTGTAGGCTTCATCAACTCCCGCTATCTTTGCAGCCGCAAGAGTCTCCCTGCTGACCTTTCCGTCCTTTCCCGGAGGAGTAAGCATCACGATGCGCTCTACGCCTGCAACCTTTGCAGGTATTATGTTCATGAGCACCGATGAAGGATATGCAGCTTTTCCGCCGGGTACATATACGCCGGCTATCTCAAGCGGTGTAAAACGCTGTCCCAGCACGCTCCCGTCAGGCTTCATGCTGATCCAGGTCTCCCTGAGCTGCTTTACATGGAAATCCCGTATATTATCAGCCGCTTTCTGCAGGACTTTGATAAATTCCGGCTCTACGGAAGAAAGTGCATCTTCCATTTCCTCTTCCGAAATCCTGATATTATCAATATTCAGATCAAAATGATCAAACTGCGCAGAATATTTAAAAAGAGCCGCATCCCCGTTCTCCCTGACATCAGCAATAATGCTGTCTACCTTATCCTCGATATCCCTGAAGCCGGAGGTGCTGCGCTTCTTCAATGTCTCCCTGAGCAGGGCCTTATTCTGTTCGTTTAATGCGATAATGTTCATAATGCCTCTTTCTGCCGTGTCATTTACCGGCCTCTTTCAAACTTCACTCTTTTTCAAGTGCTTCCGCAAGCTGGCTTATCAGTCTCCTGATACGTTCGTTTTCCATCCTCATGGATACCTGGTTTACTATCATCCTGGCTGACAGGGGGCAGACCTCTTCAAGCACCATAAGGCCGTTTTCCTTCAAGGTCGATCCGGTCTCCACTATATCAACTATAACGTCCGAAAGACCGACTATAGGGCCTAACTCTACCGAGCCGTTCAATTTGATGATATCAACAGTCTGTCCTTTTCTGTTATAAAAGAAATCTCTTGCAATATTCGGGTACTTGCTGGCCACCCTTATCATCTCGTGATGCTCCAGAAGCTCCCTTGCGCTCTCAGGTCCGCAGACACACATCCTGCACTTTCCAAAGCCCAGATCCAGCACTTCAAAGCACCTGCGTCCTTCCTCTAGTATGGTATCCTTGCCTGTGACGCCAATGTCTGCCACGCCGTATTCCACATATGTCGGCACATCCGGACCTTTAGCCAGGAAAAAGCGCACTTTCTGCTCCTCATTTACGAAGATAAGCTTCCTCGTATCCTTATCTTCCATCTCCGTGCAGCTTATGCCTGCATGTTCAAGAAGCTTAAGCGTCTTATCCGCAAGTCTCCCTTTGGTCAGTGCAAATGTAAGATATCCTTCCATACTCATATTTTCCTCCATGCCGAGCACCGGCATTTCTTTCAAACTTTTTTTCCTACAGCAGGCTTGCCGCTCTTTCTTAGCTCTGCAATCTTTTCAAATGCTGCCCTTCTGTCCTTTTCCCCGTACTCTACTACCTGTACTTCCGTATCATCCGCACCCTTAACGCCTGCTGCCAGTAGAGCGCTCACGATATCATCCAGGAGGAATACACAGCCTATGGCCGGAGCCTCGTGACCAAATCTTCCCAGAAGTCCGTCATACCGTCCGCCCTTGGCGATGGCATCCCCGGCACCGTAGGTATATGCCTTGAATATAAGTCCGGTGTAATAATTAAGCTTGCTGAGCATACCCAGATCTATGGAAATATACTCTTCCATGCCGTGCATGCACATCACATCATATATTTCAATGAGACGCTGTATGGCAGCTTTTGACATCTCATTAGTGACATCATCCGCAAGCTCTTTCAGCTCCTCTTTATCAAGCACATCACCGGCACGCAGGATCAGCTCCTGAAGCTTCTTTGATACGCCGCGGTGCTTAAGCATCTCACCTGCGCCATAATAATTCTTTACCGATATCTGTTCCCTGAGCTTAAGTATGCTTTCCTCATCAAGTGCCGCCTCTTCGCAGAGCCCTTTGAAAAAACCTACTTCACCTATACTCACGGTAAAGCGCTTGAACCCGGCATTCTTTAATGTATCTATCACCATAGCCAGCACATCGCAGTCCGCATCCACCGATCCGTCACCTATAAGCTCGGCACCGCTCTGTGTTGTCTCCTTAAGCTTGCCCTGAAGATTTAAATTATTGGTAAACGCCCTGCCGGAATATGAAAGCCTTACAGGCTTACCATCCTCCATGAAATACTTTACCGCAGACCTTGCTATGGACGGCGTAAAGTCAGGCCTTAGCACCAGTGTATCGCCTTCCCTGTCAAAGAACTTATATAATTCTCTCGAAGGTGTCGTGCCTATCTCCTTCGAGAAAATATCAAAATATTCAAATGTAGGCGTTTCTATCTCCTTATATCCATACAGATTAAAGGTAGACAATATCTTCTCGTTTACTGACTTTCTCATTGCCAGTTCACTGCCGTATATATCCCGGACACCCTCCGGAGTGTGAATCAATTTTTCCATATTATCTCCTGAAATATTATCCAAACTTTGGCATTTCCATGGAACCGCCTGGCGAACGGCCCCACCGACAGAAGAGCTATCGGTGGGAAATTAATCTATAGTCGAACCCGCAGTCGATTCCACAACCGTGACATTATATCATAAACTGCCCGTACATGCCACAATGCGTTCCTTCACTGCCTTGAGCACTCTTTCCCTGTCATCGAACCACTCAAGTATCCATATGCGCATGGTCTGCCATCCAAGACTTTCCATCATACCGGGCTGCACAGAGAAACGGTCACCTGCAGTCTGGGCATCACGCATATTGAAGCCGTCCAGCATTATGCCCAATATGTATTCGTCAGGCTTATCGGGTGATACAATGCCTATGTCCATGCGGTATGATGATGTACCGATCTCTGTACTGGTCTTATATCCAAGCTTCTCTATCTCAGAAGCTATTATGGAAACCATCTCGTCATGCTCACGCTTTTCACCGTTTATAACAGGCAGACGTGAGGTGCCATAGCGGGCATATTCAAGAAATCCTTTTAATCCTTCCACGCCCGCAGCAGTACTTCTTGCGGTATCTATCTGTTCAGGCTTAAGCACGGCGAATACTTTCATCTCCATCCTTGCTCTGGATATGGCCACATTAAGCCTGCGCCACCCTCCTTCCCTGTTAAGAGGGCCGAAATTCATGGAAACCTTTCCATTCTTATCCGGTCCGTAGCAGATGGAGAAAAGGATCACATCACGTTCGTCACCCTGGACATTTTCAAGATTCTTAATAAAGACTGGTTCTAAGCGCTCCCTGTCATATTCTTCCAGCTCAGGGTGCTTTAAGAACTCATCCGCCAGCATATCTTCTATAAGGTGCTGCTGCACCACGCTGAATGTAACGACGCCTATGGACTGCTCACGCAGCTTTTCATCCGAAAGCCTGCGGATTATTTCATCCGTGACAGCACGAGCCTCAGCCTTATTCTGCCTGTTGCCCCCCAGATCATAAGTGCCTTCCACGGGTACCAGTGTAACACGGCTCACCATATCCTCGGGTGACGGGAAGGTAGCTAAGAGATTACCGTAATACTTTCTGTTGGAATATGCTATCAGGCTCTCGTGCTTTGACCTGTAATGCCATTTTAAGTACATCTGTGGCATGGACACTGCCAGGCAGTCATCCAGAAGGCTTTCAAGATCCTCCTCCATGCTGTCCTCATCTCCCTTGTTTACCTTAAAGAAAGCTGTAGGCGGAAGCTGCTTGGGATCCCCCACTATCACCGCATTCTTTCCCCTTGCTATGGTTCCTACTGCTTCGCTGGTAGGAAGCTGGCTGGCCTCATCAAATATCACCAGGTCAAAATTCGGAAATGAGGGATCAATATACTGCGCAACGGATATGGGACTCATGAGCATACAGGGACATAGCCTCCTTAAGACTCCCGGTGCCTCGTTAAAGAGCTTCCTTATGGACATGCGCCTTCCGCCTGACTTAACAGCCTTCTTTACAAGAGAAAGCTCTGCCGTCTCTCCCACATGGAGCTTATCGGTAAGGGAAGCCACGAGTTCCTGCTGCACCAGCTTCCGGTATTCGTTCTCGCTGTCTATGAATCTGTCTATCAGAGCCTCATACTTTGCCCCCCTGAATTCCCTGAGCCGTTCATCGCTGTCGATCAAGCCTGTGGCAAAGCTGTAATATAGCTCAGTTTCAAAGGCGTCCCTGCATTCGCCGTTCTTTATCCTGCCTTCCTCATAAGCTTTCGTGACACAGATAAGGCCGCTTTTATTAAGTTTATTCCTGGTCTTTATATAACTGCTCCAATCCCTTAGAGCTGTCACATTTTCTATGTATCCACTCAGCCGCTCTGAAAGTTTAGTTACAAAATCTTCCTCTTCCTCTATATCCGATACATCAAGCACGGAGGCTGAAATGGTATTTTCTATCACTGCATTTAAGGCTCTTACCTTTTCGGCCTCAGCAGGCGCACAGACGGCAGATGCCGAGAAGTCTGCCCACTGCTTAGGTGGCAGGGATACATATAAGGTGTGGAGTCTTACGGATTTTTCAACAGCAGCCCGCAGCATTGTAAAATCCGTATCGGTTCCCATATACAGGCCTTCAAAATAGTTTGAAAGATAAGGCTGTACCGTCTGAAGCTCCAGGGTTAATCCCTGTACACGGCTTAGATTCTTTAGTACTTCTCCTACATTTTCCTTCGTGACAAGACCTGGCTTTTTAGCATAAGAGGCTGTTTTTTTCACTATATCCTTTGTTGCAAAAAACCTTTCCAAAAACCACTTTTTCTGCGCATTTTCGAAAGCATCACAGAGTTTTTCGGCATCAAAGCTTAAGTTCCGGTCAAAGGCTTTCATGTCAAAATCTTTTCCCATTTCTGCCACGCATGATTTATAGGCATCCCCCTTGTCTAAAAGCGTCATCGCAGATGCAAATATTGAATCAAATGCAGCAGCGCCTGAAAGTGTAAAAAGCGACGGAATGCCGTCTGACCGTACGCTTTCCATTTCCAGGAGCCGCTTTATATCAGCCCTGGATAATGAGCTGTCGATGCCCGTCCTATTGGAAAGAGACTTAAGGGCAGCAGGCATATCCCCGCAAGCCGTTTTGCACTCTTCCCACTCCCGGCTTCTTTCATCCCTTAAGGACATTGAATAGTCTTCACTTTCGATCCCTTTAAGGGGGTTGGCTGCATAATCTCCTATAAGCGCCGCAACCGCCTCATACTCTCTTATAAGCTCTCTGTATTCGAGGACATTTTCCTCAGTAGTATCCTCTGCAGAGAAAAATGTACCTACGCTGTCCTTAAGATTTACACAGCCCTTATATCCTGCTCTTACGGAATACTCGCTTATGGCATTGTATAAAGAACCGCCAAAGCCCCTTTTCTCATGTATGGCATTTATCACCCGGTCAAGCTCCATGCGGGTCTTATAAAGCTCCTCCGAAACACCTGCGAACTTCCCGGACTTTGCCGTATCCGCAAGGTTAAGGGTTCCTTCAAGCTGAGACAGTACTGCGCTTTTTCCTGCTTTATTGGAATGCATCTCAAGGCAGAATGGCCCCAGTCCTATTTTTTCAAGGCGCCTTTGCACCACGGAAAGTGCCGCCATCTTTTCTGCCACAAAGAGCACTGACTTTCCATTATACAGAGCATTGGCGATCATATTGGTAATAGTCTGTGACTTACCGGTTCCGGGAGGACCGTGAAGCACAAAGCTCTCCCCTGCAGCCGCAGTAACAATGGCGGCCATCTGTGAAGAATCCGCAGGCAGGGGCACTGCCACCTTATCAGGCTTTATGAATTCATCAAGCCTGTTTAATTCTGTAAGATGCTCTGCAGGCTGCCACGATACCTGACCGTCTATAAGGCTTTTTACTATTTTATTTTCCGTAAGCTCGGAAGCCCTGTTATGCAGATCATTCCACATGACAAACTGACCGAAGGAAAACAGCCCAAGGCAGGTGATGTTTTCAACATCCCAGTTCTTTTCAGCCATTACTGCATTTCTTACGGTCTGTAATATAAGCGGAAGGTCTATTCCATGCTCATCCTCCGGCAGCGGATCAAGACCTGAAATATCCACATTATGGTCCTGCCTGAGATACTCTAACAGAGTCACATTTATCTGTGTCTCTTCATTCCTTGATCGTATGATATAGCCCTTTCCCTTTATGCTCCTGACTATATCTACCGGTATGAGGACCAATGGAGCATATCTCGGTTTCTGAGACACTTCCGTTTCAAACCATTTAAGGAATCCGGCTGCAACGAAAAGAGTATTCGCACCGTTTTCTTCCAGGCTCTGCTTTGCTGCCCTCTGCAGCTTCTTGAGCCTGTCCTTCATCTCATCTTCCTTAAAGAAAGTATGTATCCTTTTCTGCTTTAATTCTTCAGCAGCAAATACCCTGATCCGCTCGTCAGCTCCACAAAAAAAGTCAGAGAACTTATTTCCGATATCTTCAAGCTCAGACGGAAGCGGAAGGAGTGAAATATCCATACCGTCAGCCAGAACATCTTCTGCCGCCCCGGGGTCATCTAACATAAGCTTTATGGCACGCATCCCCCTGAAATTAAGCATGGAATTGCGCATACTGAAATCCAGAAGCCTTCTTTCCCATATCTGCTGCCTGGAAAATCCCGCTTCACTGTCCCTTGAAAGTGCCGCAGCCCTTTCCCTGAGTGTATTGTCCAGGGAGGATGGTGAATACATGTAAGACGCCCTGCCCTGCCCTCTATCCGGATTTTCCCCGGCTTCCTTATCTGCAGGAAGGGGGACTATTCCGCTAATCCTGCATCTCGCTATATCCACGGCAAGATCAAACTCTCTTTTTCCGTTTATTGAGGCAAGAGCAGACTCTACTGCATGGTCAAAATCAGTATCGTTTCCACTATTCATGGCAGTACACTCCACAGGCAGCATCTCCTCCGCGCCTTTAGCCATGCGCTTCTTAAGTGCAGTCACATCATCAACGGCACAGTCTGCAAAAGCCTCCTCCTCAAGCCAGCATGATGTAAATGCATGATCCTTAAAAATAGTTATAACCGGGCGAAGTCCTGCTGCCTCAAGACAGGAAGCATAGAAAAGAGCCATATCGATACACGTGCCCTGGCCGCTCCTGCATATCTCCTCCGGAAGCCTCACACGCTGCCCACAGGTCTCAAAGCTTGCAGGCGGCACCATGTAATTTATATTCAGATTCTTTATGGCTGCAAATATGGCTGCCATCTGTTTCTTTACGGTATCCGCATCCTTGGCCTGATAGCCTGTAAACTGCGGTAGTCCTCCCCAGCCCTTAAGTATATCCGCCGCGCTGTTCATAACACCTGTAACCTCCGTTACATTCGGCATGACAAAAGCTGCTGTCAGTTCAGGCATCACATGGGGGCCGCACCATTCGGAAGGGGTAAGTATATCCAGACTTTTCGTTGACTTACCCAGACAGTTTCCTTCTTCATCAGCTATGGAAAAACTGACAGTGCCGCTTACCCTTTCGCTAAGGCCATAAAGATAAGAAAACGAAAGAATAATATCCGTTCTGCTTATCTCAAGCATTCCCTCCGGCTCAAGCTCATCCACCGCGATATCCCCGGACACAGCAAATTCCGGATCAAAGCTTATACGCAGATGAAGATTCCTTAAACGATCTGCACCTTTATTACTCAGGATAACATTTCGTATAAAGGGAACGTGGTTCTGCTGCATGGAAAGGTTCAGCACGCCCATCATTTCCGCCCTGATCTCTATTATGTTATTTCTGTTCTCGTTTTCCATTCTGTACTCCGATTTTTAATATTCTCAATTATAACTTCCCGTTCACTTAAACTGATCAAAACAATACCCGCAATTGCACCGGATACCTTTTAATCCTTTAAGATCTCCTCCACACCGCAGACCGTAAGTATACTGCCTCGCACTTTGAATCTTATGTTATAGTCATAATAGAACACTCCCCATACCCGTTCCTCATCATGTATGAATGCCGTTCTCGGATCCTGCTCTAAAATCTGAACTACTGCATTCCTGTATCCTATGGGAAGCTGTTTCTTAAGCTCTTCCGGAAAGACAACCTCGAGTCTCTTATCCGAAAGATTCTCCCCGAAGCCACCCCTTACTCCCGGGCGAGCATCTGCATAAGGTATATAGGGCTTTATGTCCACAATTGGAGTTCCGTTTAAAAGATCTGCTCCTGAAACAATAAGCACATGACCTTTCTTTTCATCCGTAACTATTTCCTCCAGGCGTACACAGGATAATCCTATGGGATTGGGTCTGAAAGGCGATCTGGTGGCAAATACGCCACGCCGCTCCTTCCCGCCAAGCTTTGGCGGTGTCACGGTTGCATTCCACTTTTTCCTGTCACTTTTTATATTTTCGGAAAAGATAAATAACAGCCAGAGATAATCGTATTCCTCAATGCCCTTAATGGCGTCCGGATGACGAAACTCAGGCTCAAAAATAATCCTCCCAAAGGTATCCGGTGCTAAACCGCTCTGCCTGGGTATTCCGAATTTTTCCTTAAAGCCGGTCTCAATATGTGCGATCTGAGTAAAGTTTAAAACTGCTTTCTGTTCGTCGTTCATTGTGACATTCCGATCACTGCATCCTGTTTTAAAGTATCTGTCTGATCCTGTCCTTATCTTCCAGAAGTGCATTATATATATCTCTCTTGGATACGCCCCTGTCCAGTGCCACCTGCTTCATTGCACTTTTATGATCCAGCCCCTGTGACTCATACATTTCCACATGGGAGCTTACTGACAGCTTTGAAAAATCCTGCTTTCCCGCGCTTTTCACTTTTTCTTCATCAGCCCCCTCAAGGACCAGCACATACTCTCCCCTCGGTTCCTCTGTCTCATACAACTCTATGGCAGTCCTGATAGTAAGCGGCATCACGGTCTCAAATTTCTTGGTAAGTTCACGGCAGAGAGTCAGCCGCCTGTCATCAGAAGGATCCGTTTCATCTAAAAGGGTATCCTTAAGCTCCTTTAACGTTTTTTTCAGATGGTGAGGTGCTTCATACAGTATGATGGTCCTTTTTTCGTATTTCAGTTCCTCAAGCACACCTGCCCGCTCCTTTTTCCCGGCAGGCAGAAACCCCTCAAAGCAAAACCGCCTCGTAGGAAGCCCCGAAAGGGTAAGTGCAGTAATGCAGGCTGCGGCCCCCGGAAGTGAGGTTACATGTATCCCCTCATCCATGCACATACGCACCAGCGCTTCACCGGGATCCGATATGGCCGGTGTCCCCGCATCAGTTATGAGAGCCACATTCTGCCCATCTTTAAGCATAATGATGATCTTTTCAGCCTTGTCATACTTGTGCTTGTCATCATAGCTTATCAAATGCTTTTTTATTCCGAAATTGGTAAGAAGGTGTATGCTGTTCCTGGTATCCTCCGCTGCTATCACATCCACTGTTTCCAGTGTCTCCAGCACCCTGGCGGTAATATCGCCGAGATTCCCGATAGGCGTAGCACAAAGATACAGAGTACCGTATGTCATATTATTATCTTTCTTATCCTGCATAGTACTTATGAAATCTCACCCCGTTCCATAAAATCTTTATTGTTATGATTCTCTATTCCGAAATCGTGTTCACCACTTCTGACATAGATAATATCGAAGTTAATACCCATAGCCGGTATTCAGAACCTGTAATCCATCTTTATCTCCCCGGTATATTCCCCGTTCTTTTCGAATATGATAAGCGGCTTTTCCAGCTTCATCCCGCTTTTTCCGCCTTTTACTGCCTCGATAAGCACCATCTCCGGCTCTTTATCTGCATAAGGATAAACCACCCTGACACGTTTTGGTTCAAGCTTGTATTTTGTAAGGGTGCACAGCAGTTCTGAAAGCCTTTCCGGCTTGTGCACCAGAAACAGCCGGCCTCCCGGTACAAGTACCTTTGCCGATTCCCTTGCCACATCATCAAAGGTGCACTTAAGCTCATGCCTTGCTATTGCCAGTGCTTCATCCGGATTTACAAGTCCGTTGCCCTTTTTCATATAGGGAGGATTACAGGTTACCGCATCAAAGGAGGCAGAGCCGAAAATCTCCCCCGCTTCCTTTATATCACCTTCCACTATTTCCACCCGGTCCTGCAGTACAGCCCTATTGTATTCCACGCTCCGTCTTGCCATGTCAGCGCTTTCCGTCTGAATCTCAAGTCCGGTAAGCTTAGATGCCTTTGTCTTGGCTGATAACAGTAGCGGCAGTATCCCTGTGCCCGTGCCCATATCCAGCACTCTTGCACCATCCTTTATACTTACAAATCCTGAAAGCAGCACCGCATCCATTCCGAAACAGAAACGCTTCGTGTCCTGAATTATAAAAAGGCCCGATATCTGAAGATCATCGAGCCTCTCATTTTCTTTTATTTCTATTTTTGTTTCAGTCCGTGCTTCCGCCACCTTTTCCTTCTGTTCCGCCATTCACATTGCCGCCATTATCCTTCGGTCCCTTGTTATAGCCTTTATTGAAGTTTTTGTTATGGTCTTTATTAAAATGCTTTCCCTGCTTTTTGTTAAAATTCTTTTTCTGTCTGTTATCCCTATTGTCCTTGTTTTCTCTGTTCCCGCCAGGATGATTGTGATTGCCCTCTGACCTGCTCTCATTATTATTTGCGTTATTATTTTGGTTATTCTTCGTATTATTCTTATTCCTGAATTTCTTATTCTTTTTCCAATTACCCTTGCCTGAATCACTGCCCCTGTCACGGCCATCCTGCTCAGGCATATGTTCTTCAGCTGCCTGCACCGAAGAATTTTCGTCATCCATGAGTTCTGCAAGTTCTGCCGCTTCCTCACCGTCAAGTATCTCCGGTATATCATTTTCTGCAGCATCAGCCTCCTTATTCTCATCTCTGAAGCGTCTCTTAAACTCAAGCTCATCGGCCGAATACTCTTCCAGCTGCTTTTCACCATTAACCTCGGTCATAACCTTTACACGACCGCGGAGGATATCAACATTCTGAGCTATTCCCTGGGTACCATCCGGAAGTGTGACTTTTTCTCCGTTCTTAGGCATACGTTTATTAAGGTATGAATATGCCTCTACCTCGTAAGACAGGCAACACATAAGCTTACCGCACATCCCCGAGATTTTCCCGGGGTTAAGGGAAAGGTTCTGTTCCTTGGCCATCTTGATGGAAACCGGAATGAAATCCGTCATATAGGCATGACAACAGAGTTCCCTGCCGCACGTTCCCATGCCGCCGAGTATCCTTGTTGCATCACGCACACCTATCTGCCTGAGTTCTATCCTTGTATGAAATGCACCGGCCAGATCCTTTACCAGCTCCCTGAAATCCACCCTGCCGTCAGCAGTAAAATAAAATGTCAGTTTATTCCTGTCAAAACTGTATTCCGCATCTATGAGCTTCATCTCCAGCCCATGATTAGCCACCTTTTCCTTGCAGATCCTGAGGGCATTTTTTTCAAGCTCCAGATTCTCATTATTCTGCTCGGCATCCTTTTCCGTAGCCACTCTCATTATCGGCTTCAGCGGCTGTTTTACCTTTTCATCCTCTATCTCATACGGCGGTAATGCCACTATGCCATATTCCATTCCCTGTGCGGTATCGACTATGACTGCCGTTCCCCTTTTGAGCTCATGATCCTCCGGATCAAAATAATATGCCTTACCGGCTGTACGAAAACGCACACCTACTACTTTTTTCATTACTTAATGTTCTCCTTGATAGTCAGAAGCAGCAGTTCCATGGTAAGCTCATAATCCACCATGGATTTAAGCCTCGACTTTGCGGTATCAAGAGCGTTTATCACTTCCTCGATACCCTCATAGTCACTGGATGATGCTACTTTCTGTATACTGGACATCTCATCCCTGAATATAAGATGGTTCATGTCATGTGTAGCCTTAAAAAGCAGGATATCCCTGTACCACACAGCCATGATATCCAGATAGTCATTAATATCAAAACCGTAATCACGGATTTCCTTAAGTGCATCCATGATGTCGGCAGTATCCATTACACTTATGTTCTTTAAGAGAGACAGGGCACTGGCTCTTATCTTCTCAAAATCCTCACTGGTGGCAAGCGCCTTGGCCTGTCCCAGATTTCCCCTTGCAAAAGCAACGCATATCTCTGCTTTATTTTCCGCAACTCCGAACTCTTTCTTGAGATACCTGCGCATATCCTCATCGGGAACAGGCTTCATATTAAGAGTCACGCATCGGCTGAGTATAGTCTCAAGCAGTGCCTCTGTCGAAAGCGTAAGAAGCAGGAATACGGCATATTCAGGCGGCTCCTCTATCGTCTTTAGCAACGAGTTCTGCGCCTGGGGTGTCAGCTTTTCAGCTTCCTCGATAATATAGATTTTATACTTTGCACTGTAAGGCTTAATATTAACAGTTTCGAGAATGCCTGTGCGCACATCATCTATACTTATGATATTCGGCTTTGAATGATGCAGAAAGATGATATCCGGGTGGTTCTTGGATACAGCCTGATGGCAGGCATGACACTCGCCACAGGCTTCTGAAAGGCTTCCCTTCTCCGGATCACCTGTGTTCTCACATACAAGAGCCTGGGCAAATACCTTTGCTATAAATTCCTTACCGGAACGGTTAGGCCCGCACAGAATATATGCATTGGAAACCTTGCCTGTGGATACCGCGTTACCAAGCTCCTCCTTTATTTCCTTCTGTCCTACAATATCCGAAAATACAGCCATAATACCCTCCATGCCGGGCACTTGTGCGAGGCACGCGCGGTAAATTTCAGATTTGCCGCTGCGATCTGACGATTTGGGCCCGACTCAAACCGCTTATGAAAAACCGACTCTTTCAGAGCGATTTTTCACACTCCCCCCTTACATAAATATATCCAGCAGAAGACCTCTTATCTCGCCTATCTTTGCCAGGACCTCCACATTATCCGCTTCTTCCTTCACAAGCTCCTTTGCCAGCTCATCAAGGTTTTCATCTACCAGCCTGATGATGCCGTATACGCGGTGTCTTCCTCTTTTATCAAGAAAGTTCTCCCTGCTGAAACTGTGGGAGCGGTTGACCACTTCATTCATGAATTCCTTTATCAGGCTGCGATACCGCTTCATATCGCGTATGTCTTTCTTTTTGCTTATCCGCTCTCCCTGTTCCGTTATCTGCGTCATCAGTGACGTAAGCTTTTCCTGCAATTCCTTTTCCTGGATATTGCTGGTAAGCATGAATTTAAAGCTGTCATCTCCCGCAGGAGCTTTCTGGGCAGCTTCCGTAGCAGTCGTAGCGGTTATCTGATTAATCTTCAGAGAGTCCATATCTGCGGATCATTTCTCCTATCTGTGAAAGACAAACTGAAAGTTCATTATTGAAAAAATAACTGTCTTCACCTACTCCTGCCTTTGCCAGATTTTCTTCCGAAAAATCCTTTTCATCAGCAAGAAATCTTCTGCACATTTCCGAATATCCGGGGTTTGCCTGACTGCGTTCTCGTTTAAGCGCCCTTTCAAGCCTCTCGCCGTCATCAAGGGTGATATAAACGGGAACAACCCTTTCCCGTCCATAATAAGCGGTGATGCCGGTCAAAGCCTCGGGAGTGGTTATTATGATATAGCTGTGTTCATCAAGAATCACTTGTCCGTCATCAGCCGTAAAGTAATGCCAGTCTCCGTATACGGTATGATATATCCGTTCCTCCAGCACCCTGCCCTCACGTCTGAATGATTCAAGCTGTACTTCATCCGTAAAATGGTATTCCACGCCTTCGCTCTCGCCGGATCTTTTAGGACGTGTAGTATATGTCACCACAGGTTTCAGATTTAATGAAGCATCATCCAAAAGACATCTGTATATGGTATCCTTGCCCGATGCACTCTTACCGATCAGACAGAAAAGCTTTCCCATCTAGCCCTCCGACTTTGCCTCAGTCTCTTCGCCGGGCTCATCTTTTTTTATCTGCGTCCACTCGTATCCTGCAAGTTTACTTACGTTTCCGTCCACATATACTGCATTTTTCTCAAACTCACCTTCAGTAATGCTTCCCGGCGAGAAAAGTGCGGCATCTTTACTCTTGTCTGCAGAGGTATCCTCAATAAGTCCGTCTATGGTATAAACCCTTACTCTGAGGCCGTCAGCTTCCATGCTGCTGGGATCACCCGTCTGTACCGATGCCTGATCCATCACGTAGATTATATGGTCATAATCCGCATTGCGGTCCCTGACATAAAGTATCTCATAGCCCCTGAAAGCATTATTGTCCTGATAAATGAAATTTCCCATATCATCAATAGGATTATCGTACTTCACATACTGTCCCGTAGACGAATTGTACATACAGGCATCTATGTCCTGGGCGCCTTCCCATGTGATAAATACATATGCCGCCTCCGGATCCTCGATACGCGCCAGCAGAATAGTTTCCGTTTCGTTGTCGCCCGGTTCAAGGGTGATCTTGTATTCATCCCCGAAAAGATCAGCACCGGTGTAACGTATCATGTAGTCTCCGGGCTCAAGATCCTTGGCATTAAGCGTTCCGTTGACAGTGGTATCAGAATATACTACCTGATCATCCTTCTTGAATTCCACAAGGACATCAGACAGCGGCGCATATTCATTTCCAAGGTAAACCGTCACTTTACAGTCTGCAGGCTCAGGCTCCGGGGTAGGCGTGGGAGTTGCGGTGGCTTCTGCCTCAGGTACAGTTTCTTCCGTAACCTCCGGCTCCTCATTCTCCGGCTGTTCCACTTCCTCTTCATCAACTTCAGCGACCACTTCTTCTGTATCGTTAAAAGCAGCTTTTCTGGCCACTAAAACTGCAGCGACAATTCCTATTAGCAAAATAAGCACGACTGCAGCACCTGCCGCTATGAAAATCCATACCGGTATTTTCTTTTTCTCTTCATAGCTTATTTTGGGAAAGCTGCCTGCACCGGAACTGCTGTCTGCTGTCTGATCCGGAAGCGGATTGGAAGCCGATGCAGTATCATCAGGCTTCGCCGCTTCAGCCGACACCTTTTCTTCGGGTTTCATTTCAGCCTGACCGGCCGTATTGGCAGCACCTTCTCCGGCATTATCAGACTCATCAGTATTTATAACCGGTTGTGTCATTCCCTGCGCCTGTGCAGCCTTATAAGCCTCTAAAGGCTCTCCGCAGAGCGGACAAAAGGAATTATCATCCTTTATTTTTCCCCCGCATTTTGGACAAAACATCTTCTTTCCTCCTTTTTTCAAAAGAGCATAGCACCCCTGTATATTTTATCTCAAAACATCTATTTATTCAACAATAGCCGAAAGTTTCCCCCTTATCCCGCATCCAAGCTTCGCTGCATTTTCCAGATATGAAAGTTTATCGGCTGTCATTATCTCTCCCGGCAAAAACAAAGGCCTTCCCGGAGGATAAACCGTCACCATTTCTCCGCTTATAAGCCCCTCTGCCTCACAGTATCCCACCGGTCTTTTTTTCATTTCCGCAGCTTTCCATAAAGGGATCGCCGCCCTTCCAAAATCAGCTAAAAAACTCTGTCCGGCAATTTGCCGTTCACCTGCTTCCTTCCACTTAACCGAATCTGCATCAGCCTTTATAAGTGCATTTTTCAGCCGTTCATAACCTTCAGCCGAATCCATCACTGTAAAGATAAACAGCACATATTCCGGAACAGACATTTCTGCTACGAGACCGCACTCTTCCGACAGATACTCCGACAGCCTTCTTCCGCTCACATGATCCGCCGGAACTAGCATCATTTTGCCGGGCTCGGGAATACAGGTTACTTCTCCCATGTTTTTCTGTGAAAAATGATCGTAAATACGGATATTCGCAAGCGGATGTCTTTCAAAATACTCTGACAGATCTCTGCGTCTCTCATAGAATAACGTCCAAAGATTCCCTGTTTTCCGCAATCTGTCTGTATTTTCGGTAATACGGGCAGTCAGTTCAATGCAGTCGTCCATAGCTGCCAGCAGAATATAAGACGGTGAAGTGCTCTGGTATACCTGAAGAAACTCCTCCACCTTTTCCCTTGATACAAGACTGCTTTTAAAATGCAATACTGCAGTCTGCGTAGGTGCAGGCAGCGTCTTGTGAAGGCTCATTACAGTTATATCTGCCCCATCTTCCACGGCATTCTGCGGAAAATGCGGTGAAAAGCCAAAATGTGCCCCGTGAGCCGCATCCACTATCAGTGGAATTCCCCTTTCATGTACCAGTGACGCAATCTCTGCAATTTCTGAAGAAAAGCCCTCATACGTAGGCGATGTGATAAAGACGGCTTCGATACCTTCATATTCGTTTAAAGCTCTTTCTACTGCTTCAGCCCTTATTCCATACGCTGTTCCCATCTCCTCATCGGTTTCTTCAGCGAGATAGACCACGTCAAGCCTTCTTAACATGGCAGCATGATAGAAAGACTGATGAGATGACCGCATGGCAAGTATCCTGCCCCCGGCCCTTATGGCAGCCGATACAGCCACAAGATTGCCTGATGTGCTTCCGTTTATGAGAAAATAAGACCTGTCAGCGCCATAAAGAGCTGCCGCACGTTTCATGGCGTCAAGTATTATCCCCGATGGATCGTGAAGGTCATCACTTCCGGGAATCTCCGTAATATCCCTTTTGTACCATTCAGAAAAAAACGCCTCGCCGGCGGACGACGGCTTCCGTCCGTAGAGCAATGCGTTTCTTTTATGTCCCGGCATGTGGAAAGGATACTTTCCGTTTCCGCACAGTTCGTCTATCCTGTCAAAGAATTCCCCCATCAGCTCACATCCCCGGCTCAGGAACAGGCTCTGGAACCGGTTCCGGTGTGGGTTCCACCGTAGGCTCCGGTTCCGGAACTGAAGGTTCCGTAGGAACAGTAACCTCCGTTACCACAGGATCAACAGGCACCTCAGTAGCCTCAACTGTAGGTTCAGGGGTAACTTCTATCGTAGGTTCCGGTATCGTGATTTCCGTAGGTACCGTCGGTTCTGCTGTAGGTTCCACCGTAGGCTCTGTCGTTGCAGTGGGCGTAGCCGTTGCCGTAGGCGAAGGCGTAGGAGTCGCCTTTGCAGCCTCCCTTGCAGCCTCTTCAGCCCTTGCTTCATCAACCGAATATACTATTATGGGAAAATCCCTGTATACTTTTTCGTAAAACAGTGCTGCAGCATCCTTTGGCAGGTTCACACACCCATGTGAACCACTGTATTTATAGATTGTTCCGCCAAATTTCCCCCTCCATGAGGCATCATGGAGACCAACGCCTCTGTTAAAAGGCATCCAGTATTTAACGGGAGACGCATAGCCCTGCCCCCTTAAAACAGCATCTTTCTGTTTATAAGTGACACCGTATATTCCTTCCGGGGTCGAGTTGCCCTTGGCAACACAGCCTGTCACGCAGTCACACTCGTATGTAACCTTGCCTTCCTCTATCAGATAGACTTTCTGGTCGGTGAGGCAGACTTCGATATACGTATCTCCTATGTCCGATTTGCCCCACCGGGCTGCAGTACAGGAAAAAGCAGGCTCCCTTGTGACCTGATTGCCGGAAACCACATCAGCATAGAGCTGCTCCGTCTCGGTCTCGATATCAAGCTTCCATCCATATCTTCCCTTGGGAAGGGTAAGCGTATATCCGTCAACAGTCGTAAAATCCTCATCCAGTCCGTATGTATCATTCTCCGCAGCAAATTCTTCTACAAACTGCTGCACTTTGGCACGGTCTATTGAGACTGAATTGCCGGATACTACCATCCATTCGTGTATAAGATCAAAATCTATATCATAATACTCGCCACAAAGATCATAGGTAACAACAGTATCCTTGTAGCTGTTCAGGACCGAAAGCTCCTTTGCAAGACCTTCATCGTCTGATTTAACCTCAGCCTCCGTATAACAGCCGGCCGCATCAAGATCCAGCACCGGAGAATGCTCCGACACCGCATTCTCAACAGAAGAAAGCAGTATATCCATATCAACAGTCGTCCCCACATACTCAGGGGTTATCACATAGGCACCTGCATCTGTGCTGTAGCCTCCAATGTAGGCGTTTTCAGGTGCCTTCATGTTTTCAGCCTGCAGGAACTGCACAGACGCGAGAGTACTCGCAATAGAAGCAGAATTATAGCTTATCGTCCTGTCTAAGCTGTAATTATTGTTGTTGAAACAGTAATACCCCCACGCAAGGGCGTTCTGTCTTGATTTTATCTCCTCCATGGTAAGGGAATAGATAACGTTGAATCCAAGGGAATCAGATGTAAGTACCGCCTGCGTGCCTTCTCTTCCGTTAAGCGTAAGCGTATATGTATTATCCGAGACAGTCCTTCTCGCATCCGCGTCCTTAACCGTCTCGCCTGAGTAATCAACACCATCAATTATCGTATTAGGCAGAAAATGTGAAGTGAAATATATGGCCACTCCAAGATATCCGCCTATCAACGTAAGAGCAAGAACCCCTGCCGCTGCAAGAGACACCCTCTTCCAGTTGATCTTCTTCCTTGTTCTGCTTTCCGTATCAGGTATTCCTGATGAATCTGCCGGAGTTTTCGATGACTTCATATCTTCTGACTGCCCGGAAGCCGCTGTGACATTCTTATCACCTTCCGCTTTTTTATTTCCCGATGCCGCCTTGCGGGGGTGAAGTTCATGGCGTACCTGCTGCTGTGACGCAATTTCTTCATTATCAACATCGGAAGCATTCACATCAGCCACTTTACCGATGTCAGTACTTTCCATTTCCTCGGTATTGGTTTTCTTCTCTTCGCTCATTTTTGATACCTGACAATCCCATTTTTCCAGAAATAACATTCCGGAAATAATATCCCAAAACTAACTGCTGATTCCGCCATTTCACATCCCAATGATCAGAAACCGCCCGTCATCCCTGACCAGTCGCAATAAAAACTACTAATTATAGTATCTAAATCAAGCCGAATAACATTATATAGGCATACAAATGGCTTTTCAATGTGAAAATATCCCATAAAATCCCTGTTAAGAAGCACCTGATTTATACCTTTTGACATTATGTTGACCTTATGGCATTTCAGATGTACATGATCAGACTATACGGCGTATACAGATATAATCCCTGTAAAGCGCATTAGAAACTTTTATCCCTGTACTGGGTGTACTGGCATGAACGATCATGCCGTTTCCGATGTATATCGCAACATGCCCGGCATAACAGATTATGTCACCGGGCTGTGCCTCACTGTAGGAAACCTCTTTCCCGACGGTTCTCTGATCAAATGACGTTCGTGGCACATTATAGCCAAACTCTTTATATACGGAGTAGACAAAGCCGGAGCAGTCCGTTCCGTTTGTAAGACTGGTTCCACCGTAAACATATGGATTTCCTATGAATTTGCATGCATAAACCGCAACGGATTTACCCAGGCTGCTGCCATTGGCGGAATATATGGATGAAACATCAAATGTACCATTTGTATTGCTTACTTTCTTTGAGGACTCGGCATCAGCCACCTCACTTAGCGCTCTCTCCCTGGCAGCTTCACTGTCTGCCGCATTGTCCGCCGCCGCAAGTGCCGCCTGCCTCTCAGCTTCTTCCCTTGCACGCCTTTCAGCTTCTTCCCTGGCCCGTCTCTCTGCTTCAGCCTTTCTTCTGTTGATTTCGGCATTCTGTGCAGCTATCAGTGTCTCATACTCAACTGCCTGATTTTCAGCCGACAGTATCTGTCTTGCATATTCCGCAGAAGTAGCCTCCAGATCTTCCTGTATGCCTTCCATATATGCCTTTTCTTCTTCAGCATTTGCTTCCAGTACTACCAGCTCATTTTTTTCTTTCTCAAGCTGTTCCTGAAGGGCAGCCACCATTTCCACGGTTTCTTTGTACTTTGCCAGCATCCTTCGGTCATACTCGTACAGATCTTCAATATAATCTGCTTTTGTAAGCAGCTCTGAAAAACTGCGAGCCTCCGCGAAGAGCTGGACATAGCTGCTTTCACCCTTTTCATACATATATCTTATGCGGATCTTCATTGCCTCATACTGAGCTTCTTCCTCTGCCACTGCAGCATCATATGAAACCTGAGCCTCAGCAATCTCGCCTTCCTTGATATCGATTCTCTGATTAAGATCTTCTATGTCAGCCATCACTTCTGTAAGTGCTGCCGTAATTTCTTCTATTTCCTCTTCAATGCCTTCCTGTTCTGCCGCCAGTTCTTCGATAGTGGCATTTATTTCATCCAGACGGCTTTCATTCTCCTCACGCTGGCGTTCAAGCTCCGTAGTATCCGTATCATCACCATCATCCGGGTCTGCAAAGACAGTCCTGGAATTCCCCCACAGTGAAAGCACAGCCACCGCTACCAGCAATAATGTCATAAATTGGCTTATACATGCTCTTTTTTTCTTACTTTTATTTTTACTTTTATTTTGCATTTTAAAACGCATACACATATCTCCGTTTTCGATCCACAGCAAACATTATTTTCGACAGCAGGCTGCAGCTTAGCGGTACAGGCTATTTTCCGCCCTCATAATAAGAATACGTGAAGAAACGGTTTCCCGAATTTGCAAAATACCCTTCGTATTCTCCCCGGTTCACCCGTTCCAGATCACCGTTCATAGGATCCATTATAACAAGAATAACTTTATTATACCCTATTATAAGGTAATATTTATCTGCCATGCAGGCTAAAACAGGAATGTCCCTTGCAGTGTAATACAGAACACTGTCAAGGTCACAGCCGCATAAGTCAAGTGCAGTGGACTTTTCCATAACAGACTCTATTATATCAGCTTCTGAAAGATTATCATTTTCAGGATACTCTTTTACGGAAACATTTTCATAGGAGGTTATAACATCAATGCATGCTCTTAAAGTATCCTCCCTCGTACTTACCTGCACAGCCTTCGCTGCTTCATCATTGATTGCCATTATCTGATTCTTCTCCGGCATAGTCGTACGCCTGAAAACAGTCCGTCCCCTGTTATCCCTGACCGTTCCGTTTTCCGCATCCGCAACTGTAACCGCATCACACGACCGGCTATAGATTTCTTCGATCCTGCCATTATATGTCTGGACAAAATATCTTTTATCCACAGGCATATTGTCAATCCTGGCACTTCTTTCGCCCTCATAAATTACCTGTTTGGGATTCAGCAGCTGAAGAGTCTTAAGATCCACTGATTTTTTCAGTACCAGCTGGGTGATATTTTCATATGCATCGGTAACAGCAAGTTCTGTAACATTTTTTCCATGGAGAGGCGTGGAATTGTCTAGAAGCTGGTCGTCGGGAAGTGCTGTCATGGTTCCGGATGCACTTATGGAGGACAGTTTCAGGGTATACATTCCTTCACCTCTTACGACATCTGTTACATAAGAATTCTGAGGCACATATTCCTTTACAATACTCCCGTTCCATTCACAGATCTGTATCTGATACATAGGAAAAACCACATGTCCCGAAATATCTTCCAGCATATCATTTCTGCGGGTTATCCCGTATACTATATCATCGCCAAAAAAGCCGACCGGAACAATTCCTTCGCCTGGAAGTACACTTATATTTTTTATGCTGCCGGTCACCATATTAAGCAGTGACAGGTTGCTGGCATAACGGTCTTCACCATAAGTGTCTACCCAGGCTGCCATCTGCCCGTTTGAAGATGCACAAAAGTGATCCCTGTCAAGGTCGTCAGTCAGAATATCTGTATCTCCCGTTCTCAGGTCTATCCTGTAAAACGAGTCATTGAGGTAGAAAAATCCCTCGCCGGAAGAATTCGCATATGCCGCCCTGCTTATGTCATATTTAAGAAATTCAAATGAACCGCTATACGGAATAAAAGCTTCTTCTTCAACTGTATTTCGCACACTGTCATAATAATATACAGAAATTCCATTCATGCCCTCATGTATACCGCGGTTTATATAGCCGTAAACAGCAAAGCGAACATTGCCGGTTTCATCCACGCTGAATATCTTTATTCCGTTATCAGGATCAAGTTCCCTTATGTCAGACATATCATTGTCATAAAAACCGAATACATATGCCAGTTTACTATCCGGCATGTTATATACAAACAGCCTGCCGCAATTAATAAAAGCAAGACAGTTTCCGTCGTTGTTTTCGCTCATTACAACATTCCTGTCAACAATACCCAAAATCACCTTATTCTCTGTAAGGTCCCCTGTATCCATATCAAAAATATGTTCCATGGTACGCTTATAATCAAGCAGGTACATACGCTCATCCCCAAGCCTCATCCTGTATGTCTCATATACCATATAGCACATTTTCCTGTTGTTTTCCGGAACCTCGGCCCGAAAACTTATATCAATGACCGCTGTCTCAGCATCTATGTCTCTTATCACAGCCTCCGGTTCCGATATCCTGCTGATATTGAGCGTGCCATAGCATATCTGGTCAAGACTGCAGTGTATATCCACCTTTTCAAAGGTTGTATTGTCGCCCTGTTCATTGCTCTCCAGATATGTTGCCAATTCCTTGCCCCTGCTCCTGTCAAAAGTAGTGTCACTGAATTTATACGAAAATGCCAATTTTTCCGCATATGCAGTATCGTCATTTCTGACTACCGTTGTGTAATACCGTATTACCTTATTGTCACCGGTCGTGAGAAAAATGCACAGTGAATATTCCTCTCCGTATGCCATCAGATCCTTCAAAGTTATGTCTGCCGTCATTCCGTCTTCTGACTCGATATAGTCCAGGACTTCCGTATCCTCTATCAGTCTTCCGTCTGAAAGCGAACGGACCTGAAAGCTTATTTTCTGAATTACATTTCCGAAACAGTCTACCTCTATTGACAGCTTACGGTCAGCACCTACAGCTGTCACGGAATCATGCATTCTGTATATATCCATATCTGTAATGTAGCCCTTCATACGGTTGTAGCGCATTCCGTCAGCCTTAAACACCACCGACGGGAAGGTGGCATGACTCATTTCCGTAGTCATATCTGTATTACCTTTATTCATCAGGGCGCTTGTTACAAAAACAGACACAAGAAAAACAACAACGCAGAATATTATTCTGAGCAGCAAAAGCGTGATCTTCATTCTGTTGACATTGTTATTCTTCATCATTGACTACACACATAAAAGCCCTCCCTTATTACTCAGGAGGGCTTTAAAGCTTATTCATACTATCTGAGACAGTTTATTCTGGCAAGTGCTCTCTGAAGTGCAACCGTTGCTCTGTCAAGGTCTATGCCTTCTCCTTTGGCCGCTATCCTTTCCCTTGCCCTTTCTTCCGCTGACTGGGCTCTTTCAATATCTATCTCATCCGGCCATTCGATTGCTTCCGCAAGTATCGTTACCTTGTCCGGAAGTATCTCAGCAAAGCCGGCATGAAGAGCCGCTTTTTTCTCGCCGTCAGGCTCTGTGATAGTCAGCACACCAGGCCTAATGATGACTGTCATCGGAACGTGATTTCTGTATATGCCAATCTCACCCTCCGTTGTATTGAACTCAGCCATCTCTACATCACCTTCATAGAAGACATTATCCGGTTCTATTATCCTTAATGCAAATGTATCTGCCATATCCTGTTTCTTTCCTGACTGAAATTATTAGGCCTTGAAAAACACATTATCTGCCTAATAGCGTTTACTTTACTTATGCTTATGCCTGCTTATTAGCCCTCTCCACTACCTCATCGATAGAGCCGGCATTGAGGAAGAATCCCTCAGGAATGTCATCATGCTTACCTGCAAGAATCTCCTTGAATCCTCTTATTGTCTCAGCAATGGGAACATACTTTCCCTCCATACCTGTGAACTGAGTAGCAACGAAGAAAGGCTGTGAAAGATAACGCTGCACCTTTCTTGCACGGCTTACCACAAGACGGTCTTCCTCCGAAAGCTCATCCATACCGAGAATTGCGATTATATCCTGCAGTTCCTTGTATTTCTGAAGTATCTCCTGTACTCCTCTGGCCACCTGATAGTGTTCCTCGCCAACCACTCTGGGATCGAGTATCCTGGATGTGGAATCAAGGGGATCCACTGCCGGGTAAATACCCTGCTCGGAAATCGCTCTGGAAAGAACCGTGGTAGCATCCAGATGTGCAAATGTTGTTGCAGGCGCCGGATCAGTAAGGTCATCGGCAGGCACATAAACTGCCTGTACCGATGTAATGGAACCATCTTTAGTAGATGTGATACGCTCCTGAAGAGCACCCATTTCCGTCTGCAGTGTAGGCTGGTAACCAACGGCTGAAGGAACACGTCCAAGAAGCGCAGACACTTCCGAACCAGCCTGTGTGAAGCGGAAAATATTATCTATGAAAAGCAGCACATCCTTACCGCCCTTATCACGGAAATACTCAGCCATCGTAAGTCCTGAAAGACCTACTCTCATTCTTGCTCCGGGGGGCTCATTCATCTGACCGAATACCATGGCTGTCTTCTCGATAACGCCAGATTCGCTCATTTCATGGTAAAGGTCATTACCCTCACGGGTACGCTCACCTACACCGGTAAATACAGAGTATCCGCCATGCTCTGTTGCTATATTTCTGATAAGCTCCTGGATAAGCACGGTCTTACCTACGCCGGCACCTCCGAAGAGACCTATCTTTCCACCCTTCTGGTAAGGGCAAAGGAGATCAACGACTTTGATACCGGTCTCAAGGAGCTCCGTTTCTGTAGCCTGATCCTTAAACTCAGGAGCAGCTCTGTGAATGGGCTCATATTCAACATTTTCAGGAGCCGGCTTATTATCGATAGGCTCGCCGAGCACGTTAAATATTCTTCCCAGACACGCCTCACCAACAGGTACCTTTATGGGGCTTCCGCTGGATGTAGCATCCATTCCTCTTACAAGTCCGTCTGTAGGTCCCATTGCAACACATCTGACTGTATCGTCACCGAGATGCTGTGCAACCTCAGCAACCAGAGTCGTTCCGTCGCTTCTCTTCACACTTACCGCCTCATTGATCTCAGGCAGTCCCTCTGTGAACTTGATGTCAAGTACGGCTCCGATGACCTGCGTCAGTTTGCCTTTCTTTTCCTCTGCCATCTTTGTTCTTCCTTTCGTTATAATTTACAGTTTTAGTATCAGCTTGGTAACTGTTCCGAACCTGCAGGTTCTTCCGGTTACGGCCGCTCGCAACAGGAGTTTAACAGTAACTCAGCTTATTGCGTTTGCGCCGGCGATGATCTCGGTAAGTTCCTGCGTAATGGAACCCTGACGCGCTCTGTTGTATAGCAGTGTCAGATGTTCGATCATCTCGGTAGCATTGTTCGTAGCATTATCCATTGCCTGCATACGTGCACCGTTCTCTGCGGCCTGTGCCTCGATCAGTGCGCCGTAAATAAGACTCGCCATATACTTGGGAATAATGAGATTAAGCGCTTCTTCGTCCTCAGGCTCGAAATTCATGGGTGCTTCCGCAGTCTTCTTCTCAGCCTTTGCCTTTGCACTCTGCTCCTCATCCTCGTCCTTGTCATACTTTTCAAGGTTGTCCACCGGGAGAAGCTTAAGCAGCGTAGGTATATGGCTTACTGTATTTTTGAAGAATGTATACGCAAGGTAAATCTCACTTATCTCACCCTTCGCAAATCCTGCCAGCAGTTCATCGGTAATCTGTGCACCATCCCTGTAGTTAGGTGCTTCGATAGCTTCAGAAAAATCTGCCATTATCTCATATCCGGCCCGCTTAAAAGCATCCTTACCCTTTTTACCGATGACGTAAACCCTGGTATTTTCAGGCGTAAACTCAGGATTGCGCGTAATAAGCTTTATGACATTCGAATTGTATCCGCCTGCAAGTCCTTTATTGGAAGTGATCATGATAACAACCTTTTTTCCGCCGTTTCCCGAACGCAGATAAGGATGCTCTATTCCTTCGGCCCTTGCCAGTATCGAAGATACAGTTTCATATATCGAATTGAAATAATATTTAGACTGCTCAGCGCGCTGCTTGGCCCTCTGCAGTTTCACCGTAGATACAAGCTTCATAGCCTTAGTGATCTGCTGGGTGCTCTCTATGCTGCTCCGGCGTCTTTTTATATCTCTCATCGAAGCCATAGTTTCAAAACTCCTTTAATCTTATACCGATCAACGGAAATCCTTCTTGAATTCCGTTATCGCATTAACAAGCTTCTCTTCAAGTTCTTTTGACATTTCCTTCTTGGTGCGGATTTCCTCAGGTATCTCAGAATACTTCGTATCGATGAATTCGAAGAACTCATCCTGGAATCTGAGTACATTCTCTACAGGAATATCAAGCAGATACTTCTTTGTAGCCACAAAAATAATTATGATCTGGTACTCAACGGGCATGGGCTTGTACTGGGGCTGCTTAAGCATCTCCCTGATACGTTCACCCTGTGCCAGACGCTCCCTGGTATCCGCATCCAGTTCTGAACCGAACTGTGAGAAAGCTGCCAGCTCTCTGTACTGTGCCAGTTCAAGACGGATAGGTCCTGCTATCTTCTTCATGGCCTTGATCTGAGCGGAGCCTCCAACTCGCGATACCGAAAGACCGGCATTGATAGCGGGACGGAAACCGGAATTGAACATTTCGGTCTCCAGATATATCTGACCGTCTGTAATAGAAATAACATTGGTCGGTATGTAGGCTGATACGTCGCCGGCCTGTGTCTCGATGATGGGAAGCGCCGTAAGAGATCCTCCGCCGTACTCCGCATTCATCCTGGCAGCTCTTTCAAGCAGTCTTGAATGCAGGTAGAAAACATCACCGGGATAAGCCTCTCGTCCGGGCGGACGCTTAAGCAGCAGTGAAAGCGTACGGTATGCAGTTGCGTGCTTACTCAAGTCATCGTATATAACCAGCACATCCTGTCCGTTTTCCATCCACTCCTCTCCTATTGCACAGCCCGAATAAGGAGCTATATACTGAAGAGGTGCAAGCTCTGATGCAGTGGATGCTACGACTGTCGTGTAGCTCATTGCGCCAAACTCATTAAGAGTCTTTACGATAGATGCTACAGTAGAAGCCTTCTGACCGATTGCCACATATATACATTTTACATTCTGGCCCTTCTGGTTGATGATCGTATCGATAGCCAGCGCAGTCTTACCGGTCTGTCTGTCACCGATGATCAGCTCACGCTGTCCGCGTCCAATGGGAACCATGGAGTCGATAGCCTTGATACCTGTCTGCAGAGGTGTATCAACCGACTGTCTGGTAATAACACCGGATGCCACACGTTCTATCTGTCTGTATTTATCAGTTTCAATAGGTCCCTTGCCATCTATGGGCTGTCCGAGCGCATTTACAACCCTGCCTAAGAGTGCATCACCAACCGGAACCTCAACCACTCTGCCTGTGGTCTTTACCGTATCACCCTCGGATATATTCCTCTGGGCGCCAAGCAGAACGGCACCCACATTATCTTCCTCGAGGTTCATGACCATGCCATATACATCACCGGGGAACTCAAGCAGCTCACCCTGCATGGCATTCTCCAGACCGTGGATCCTGGCGATACCGTCGGCAACCTGTATTACGGTTCCCACTTCGGATACTTCCAGCTTATCCGCATATCTCTTGATCTGATCCTTGATCACCGAACTGATTTCTTCTGGTCTTAAATTCATGGATCTGTCCGTACCTTTCTCTGAAATTTCTCTGAAATTAACTTTTAACTGTTAACCCACCTGAAGATCCGACAACTCCTTCTTGAGTTCTTCAAGCTTCGTTTTTATGCTGGAATCCACCACCCTGTCACCTATTCTGATGACAACGCCGCCTATAAGAGATTCGTCAACGCTGTAATGCATTTCCATCTCTTTACATCCTGTCGTTTCCAGCAGTTTCTTCTGTATTGATGCTTTCTGAATGTCCTTAAGTTCCACAGCGGTGGTCACATATGCCACTCCGATGTTTTTGTACTCCTTGACCTTAGCAGAAAAGAAATCGAGTATACCAGCGATATCTCCATACCTTTCCTTGCGAAGCAGGAGTTTCATAAAACCTGTCATTTCATCGGAAGTACGTCCCGAAAATACCTCACTGATAACCTTTTCTTTCTCCTCTTTCGTAATCTTGGGATGGTTCATCAGTGTGTCAAATTCAGGATTGGCTGCCAGGATCTCCCTGATTGCCTTAACTTCATCAAAAAATTCATCAACCCTGTTTTCTTCAACAGCAAGGGAAAAAAGAGCCTCACCGTAGGTGTTTGCAACTAGCTTCGCCATGTATCATCACCTATTTCCTTAAGTGTATCCTCAAGCAGCCCATCCTGAACGGTAGTGTCGATATTCCTTGCAACTACCTTGGCTGCCATGAGTGAAGCGATATTTACCATTTCCTGCTTCACTTCATCCTTGACTCTCTTTTTCTCGAGCTCGGCTTCCGCATTTGCACGCTCGATTATGCCGGCAGCCTCTTTTCTGGCTTCCTCGACAATCTTGTTTTCGTTAGCAATAGCGCGCTTTCTTGCTTCAGCTAATATACGTTCTGCTTCCTTATCGGCATCTGCTAATTTTGCCTCATATTCAGCCTTGAGCTTTTCAGCCTCTTCCCTGTCTTTCTTCGCACCTTCGATATCATTCTTTATACGCTCGGTACGGTCGTTCAAAACCTTCCTTGCGGGATTGAACAGATTGTAAGACAGAACCAGGAATAATGAGAAAACAGCAAGCAGCGTCAGTCCGGAGTCAAACAGTAACTGAAGATCCAGCCCGAAAAGCCTGGGCTCCATAGTACTACCCTGAGCTGCGGCATCCGTCAAAAGCATACTCATCATTTCAATATTCAAGCCCTTAAGCCTCCTTTCTTATAATGATTTTCGAAAAAAGACTCCTTATGCAGCCTTGAAGGGCTTAACGAACATCAGAAGCATAGCAACGAGAAGTCCGTAGAGACCTGTTGTCTCTGCAACGGCCTGACCCAGAAGCATGGTAGATGTAACATCACCCTTTGCACCGGGGTTGCGTCCTACCGCAGCTGCCGCATGTCCTGCAGCGATACCCTGGCCGACACCGGGTCCGATACCTGCGATAACCGCAAGGCCTGCACCTATTGCGGAACAACCGTAGATAAAATTCTGATCAAACATAATCTGTTCCTCCTTAAAATATGTTCTTTAAAATTATTGCCTTTATATGCACAGGCACATTAATGCCTGTAACTAACATCTATACTCTTTTCCATTCCTGCCGCGGCATAGATCCGGCTCAGACCTGCCCTGAAATCACACTGTGACCATCAGGTCGTCCTTGCGTCCGTAATGTAGGTCATGGTCAGCATACAGAATACATAGGTCTGTATTGCTCCGGAAAACATATCAAAATAGACATGCAGTGCACCGGGCCATACATATGCCACCACCGAAAGCAGTCCATATACCAGTGACATCATAACCGTACCTGAAAGAATGTTTGCAAAAAGACGCAGTGACAGTGATATCGGCACGGCAAAATCACCGATAAGGTTAATGGGCAGCCAGAAAGGCCAGGGCTCACAGAGCCCCTTGATAACACCGGATACCTTCTGGAATTTGAACTTGTTGAAAGTAATCAGCGTAAATGTCAGGATACCCAGAGGGAAAGTCACGCCATAATCGGCTGTAGGCGGTCTGAGTCCCAGAAGGCCTGAAAGATTTGAAAAAAGTATAAAGATAAATATCGTTCCTATGTAATTCTGGAAAGGTTTCGCGTGCTTGCCCATGGTGCTTCCAACCATTCCGTCAAGCAGCTCGACTATCATTTCCACTATATTCTGGAATCCCCTGGGAACCTCAGCAGCCTTTAGCATTCTGCCCTTTGCTACAAAGGAAAAGATTGCAAGAGTACAAACCACGATCAGTAAACAGATATGTGTAGATGTGATCCATAATGTGTGTCCCCCTATGTTTATAGAGAAGACACCGTGCACCATAAAGCTGTCGGCGCTGAAATCGTCGATAGATAAAAGCATATTTGCTCCCATTCTAAAGCTCTCCTGTATTTTTATTTATTGGCTCGTAATATTTTGAGAAATCAGTCCGCATCTTTTCTATGCTTTCCTGATCATTCTTATTTTTCTTTCTGAGGCTTTCGTCCAGCTGTCCTCTTTCAGCCTCTGTGTATCCGAAGAAATCCGCAGTACGCTTTTCATCCGAGTTTTCAGCCTTTTCTTCAGCCTCTGCCCCGGTCTGTGCCTCATTACTGCCACAGACTTTCTCGGTTATCAGATGTGTCCAGGGTGCAGCATAAGCTGCTATCTTCAAAGCAAATATCCCTGCAAAAGCGGATACAGGATCATAGAATGCCGTATATGCCCCTATTCCCAGTATCAGCAGTGCAGCCAGATATCTCTTCACGGCTCCTAACCGCATAATGGTGACCGCATCCTTTTCATCCCGGCCATACGTGCTGATAATGGTCCGTTCCATATGCCACGCTCCGAGAGCCGCACATACAAGACCTAATGCAAGACCTGAACTTCTGTAAAAAAATCTGTCAAAGAATATCAGAAGAACCGCCAGTATCAGTATCCCGGCTGCCGCTATCCCGATGAACAGCTCCGCCAGAGCCTTGTGTTGCCCCCACTTCTCCTTCAGGGCTTTTCCGATCCTCATGGTTTGCTGTATATTCCTTTGTCAGTTTGTAAATATTAGTAAATCCGGCCAGTGCGCCGATAAAAAAAAGCACTATCGCACACCACTGCGTTCCGAAATGCCTGTCCAGCCAAAGACCCGCAAAAAAGCATCCCACAATAGGCACCAGCATCATGATCGCAAACTGGCTCACCATCGACAGCAGCCTGACAGCATTTTTTCTGTCCCTGCGTTTCTTTTCCTCTGAACGATCCATAACGCGTATATTATACTTTTTTTGTTTATCCGTGTCCACACATTTTTTCAGGTCCTGTATACACCGCCCCATATCCGTATCCTAAACCGCCGCTTTTTTGCGGATAACTTAAGCCTGCAGTAAATATTAATTATCATGTTATCTCTTGTTAGAAAGTTCTAATTATCTTATAATAAGTATGTCATATTCTACGTATGATATTTGGGGAATAAAAAAACGAAAAGGGGTACACATCTATGACAAAACAAAGAAATCAGAAACTCATCAACAAGATCATTTTCATTGCACTTGCCGCCATTCTTGCGGTAGTTGTGGTACTGACCATAATATCAGCCACCAGCATCCGCAAAGCGTACTACTCAATGTATGAAGAGGAGCTGAAAGTTGCTTCCCTTCAGATGCGCGAAGAACTGAACAGAGTTCACACCGGCGACTGGTCCGTCTACATGCTCAATCCTATCTATAAAGGCAGCTTTGATGTCACTAATGATATAGAAACTTCCATGGATGAGCTCCACGCCGAGACCGGAATAGACTACACTCTGATACTTGGAAAGACAAGAGCAAAGACCACCCTGATAAAGGAAGGTACAACAGATGAGCGGTTAGAGGGAACCGATGTTTCCGATAGTGTCGCTGAAGCAGTTCTGGAACGCGGCGAGGACTATTTTGCAAAGGGAATAATCATAAACAACCAGAAGTACTGTGCATACTATGCTCCTCTCTATCAGGAAAGCACCGGTGAGGTCATCGGAATGGTATTTGCCGGCCGTCCCACCGCAGATGCAACCAAAAGCATAGTTGCCAACGTTGTAACAATGATAGTTATAGCAGTTCTTATCCTTGCCGTTATTGCCGGCGCAGGTCTGGCAGTAGCATCCGCAACATCAAAGAAAATGAACGCACTGGCTGATGCCATACAGAATACCGCAAACGGAAGCCTTACGGAGACTATTGACCCCTCCCTTATCAATAGACCTGATGAACTTGGAAAGATTGCCGAAAGTGCCCAGTTTCTTCAGGAGAAACTCCGTGACGTTATCAGCAAGACCACTGAAACATCGTCAAAACTCAAGGAAAACAGCGAAGAACTAAGCACTTCCGCCAGTCAGGCATCCGATGCCTCCACACAGGTTACAAGTGCCGTTGACGATATCTCCCGTGGTGCAGTATCCCAGGCAGAAAGCGTTGAAAATGCTACTACCGACACAAACCACATAGGCGATGATATAGACGACATATCCAAACAGGTTGAAGAGCTTGATAATGCTGCCGCTTACATGAAGTCATCATGTGACAACGCTATGGCCGCAATGACAAATCTCATAAATCAGAACCGTAATGTTACCAGATCTGTCAACGCTATAGAGAATACCATTGACTCCACCAACCAGTCTGCAAAGTCCATTGATTCCTTCTCACAGGCTATCACCGATATTGCGACTCAGACTAACCTGCTCTCCCTTAACGCTTCGATCGAAGCAGCAAGAGCAGGTGAAGCAGGACGGGGATTTGCAGTCGTTGCGGATGAAATACGTGCCCTTGCCGACCAGTCAAAGGAGAGCGCAGACCAGATCAAAAATATCGTCAGCAAGCTTCTGGAGGATTCGGAAGCATCAGTTTCCGTCATGCAGGAACTTAATGAAAACTTCTCCCGTCAGAGCAGCCAGCTGGATACTACTCAGAGCGATATGCAGGATATGATGAACAATGTGGATGCTGTTTCATCAAGTTCAAAAATGATCAGGGACCGTGTTGCAGAGCTTGACCGCGCAAAGGAAAGCCTGTTAAATATCATCTCCGACCTGTCAGCAATTTCCGAAGAGAATGCGGCATCAACAGAAGAGACCAATGCATCAATGGAAGAACTTAATGCCACTTTCTCTCTTATTAACAACGACGCTGCCGAACTCAGGGAACTTGCCGACCAGCTTGCTGAGATCATCAGCTACTTCAAGATCTGAACGACCGGATAACACATTATGAAACAGATATCATTTGATGTTGCCGATCAGGACAGTCTCAGACGTATACTGGTCGACATGAGCCAAAAAAAAGAATATGCAGCTGCATCCGAAAGGCTGGCCATAATCTGCATTGACCAGCCGGATTTTGAAGATGCAACGGACGTGGCCAGGATTTTTTATGAAATACTTCCGGACACAAAGATCGCAGGTCTCACCACTATCGGCGAGATCTGCGGCGGTGTTCTTTCGGACCACACCTACACGGTTACTTTTATGCTTTTCGAGGACGCTGACAGTTCCGTAAGGGTTCTTACCTATGACTGCGATATGGATCCTTTGGCTGAAATCGGCGCCGATATATCGAGAGTCCTTTCCCGGACTCAGGATGTAAAATCACTGATGCTTTTCGCCAATACCCTTTCCATAGGGCCTTTAGACGAGCTGCTGGACAACCTGAAGCTCCCCAGCAAGGATATAAACGTGGTAGGAGCATGTTCCGCAATTCGCCCTACCCCCGGTTTTTCTATCGGAAATGTTTATGTGCTCGGGGACAAGGCCGTACGTAAAGGCGTGATCGCGATCATTTTTTCCGGCAGATATCTTCACACTTCTTCCACCTACGCTCTCGGCTGGTCTCCCTTAGGGACAGAGCATACCATAACCGCACTTAATGAGCGTGACGAAGTCATAACAATAGACGATCAACCTGCTGCTGAACTGTATAAAAAATACCTGAACATAAAGCTTGACCGGAATTTTATCGGCAATATTGCGGAATTCCCCATAATCATTAAACGTCATGGGAAAAATGTTGCAAGACATTTCTATAACTACTACAAGGACGGTACTCTCCGCTCAGGTGGTGATCTGGCTGTCGGTGAAAAATTCCGGCTCTCCTACGGAAGCACCAATGACATTCTGAATTCGGGACGCAAGGCATCACGTGCTCTTCAGGATTTTCATCCTCAGAGCATATTCATGATCGTATGCAGCAACAGGTATAATTATCTCGGACACAATCAGCAGAGTGAGATCGATATGTTCCGCTCACTTGCCCCTGATGTCGCGGGATGTTGCTGTTTCGGTGAGATCATGTCATTCGGAAAGCGGACAGAGCATCTGAATAATTCCCTCGTGACCATCGCATTCTCGGAAAGCAATGTCGATGTCGAAGAGATCTCCAGCTACAGCAATTTCACATCTTTTACCCAGCCCGATGACATAATCCCCCTTTCCGACAGGATATATAACCTGCTCAGAGTCACAAGTGAGGAATATGCTGAGATAAAATCCAAAGAGCTGCAGAATGAGATTGAGGTGCAGAAAGCAGCCAACGAAGCCAAGACACAGTTTCTTTCGAGCATGTCCCATGAGATAAGGACACCTATCCACGCTTCCGTCGGCATGACAGAAATGATCATCCGGGAGAGCAATGAATCAAATATCGTTGAGTATGCCCACAATGCCAAGAGCGCACAGACAATGCTCTTAAATATCGTCAATGCAGTCCTTGATTTCTCAAGGATCGAAGCCGGCAAAATGGAGATACTCGAAGAGGAATATTCCCTCTCAGCGGTCCTTAACGACCTTAACAACATGATATCCGAGAAGGCCGAGGAAAAGAACCTTAACCTGACTTTCAACGTAGATCCCGCTATCCCCGATCCGCTTTTCGGTGATGAGGTAAGGATCAGACAGATATTGCTGAATCTGCTGAATAACGCTGTAAAATACACTTTCAGCGGCAGTATAGAGCTGAGCCTGTCCTATGAAGTTGTCAGTCTCCATTCCATAGCCCTTATTTTCCATGTCAAGGATACAGGCATCGGAATGAAAAATGAAGACATCGAAAGGCTCTTCTCCCCCTTTGAAAGAGCTTATGAGCGCAGCACCCACTCCATCGAGGGCACAGGTCTTGGCATGACAATTGCCAGAAGACTTCTTAACCTTATGGGCAGCGATCTTTATGTAACAAGCCAGTACGGCGTGGGAAGCGACTTTTCATTCAGACTCATACAGCAGGTATCCGACTGGAAGCCTATGGGCGATTTCTATGAAAATGTCAGGCGCGCGCGAGAAAACACAAGTCAGGATAATGCTTCTTCATTTATTGCACCTGACGCACACATACTGGCAGTTGATGACATTCCTCTTAACCACACCGTGCTTAAGAGTCTGCTCAAGCGTACAAAAGTTAATATCGATAGTGCGGAAAGCGGCCAGGCTGCCATCGAGCTGTGCAAAAAAAACAAATACGATCTCATACTCATGGATCACTTAATGCCGGGCATGAGCGGAACGGAAGCAATGCTTGTCATCAAAAAGACAGCTCCGGATTCTCTCAATGCCGGAACACCTGTAATAATCCTTACAGCAAGCGCTGTAGCCGGCATGAGGGAGAAATTCCTTCAGAGCGGTTTTGATGACTATCTTGCCAAGCCTGTCAAGGCAGACAAACTGGAGGATATGATCAAAAAGCATCTCTCCCCCGCCCTTATAAAAGAGTCAGATGAAACAATAGATGAAGAGTCCGCTCCGGACGGCAGGATCACCGAGGACATGATACAGAACAGCCTCGAGAACATCAAAGACCTGGACTACAAAGAGGGCTTAAACCTCTGCGGCGAATGGGATACATATCTCACAGTACTACGGGAGTTCAGCGACTCATGGCCCAGACAGGCAGACAATCTCAGGCAGTATATCACTGACAGGGACCTGCGCAACTATACCATAATAGTACATGCGCTTAAAAACTCTGCAAGGCTCTTAGGTGCTGCTGATATATCCAAAGAAGCTGCCCTGCTTGAAAAACTCGGTGAAGACGGGGACCTCGTGACCATACGGTCCCGTTCGTACTCTTTCATCAAAAGATGCGACAACATCCGTGAATCCCTTAAGGAAGTCCTTGATATCGGACAGAACCTTTCCCTTGCCAACAGCGAGATGATTTCCATGGAAGACCTTAACGATGCCTACAGTGCCATAAGTGAATACGCCAGTGTTTATGACATGGACAGTGCCGACCAGATAATGAAAAAACTGCTCACCTACCGCATACCGCCCTCCGAAGAGATACGCTTCAAACGGGTACAGAGCCTTATGCGAGAAGTACAGTATGAGGAACTTATAGACTTATTAAACAAAGGAAAAAGAGATGAGTAAAAAAGCCATTTTAATCAGCTTCGGTTCAGCATTTCTTGTTGGAGCCATCAGAGACAATATCGTAAAGGCAGGCTACAGAGTAATAGATGTTGCCCCTGTCATAAAAGAGTTTAATAAGATCAAGTTTGAGTCTGATGTTATCTTCTTCTATCTTGGCAATTTTCTGGGAGACTGCAATGAATTCCTTGTTTACCTGAGAGATATCTGCATCGAAGAAGAAAAGACCTTATTTGTCATAGGCTCTTCAAATGAGTTTCAGGAACTTTCTGCGACGATTTCCGACAATATCATTGCTAAAAAATTCGAGCGTCCCATAAACATAAAGGATCTCCTGGAGGCGCTGGATGACTACAGCTCACAGAAAGAGAATGGTACCAACAGAAAGAATATCGTTGTCATAGATGACGATATAATGTACCTCCGCTCCATCCATGACTGGCTTTCTGACAAATACAGCGTGACCATGCTTAATTCTGCGGCCAGCGGCGTTATTTACCTGGCAAAGAATTCTGCGGACCTCATACTCCTTGATTACGCCATGCCCATAGCTAACGGTGAGAATTTCTTCACCATGATCAGGTCAGAGCCCACCACTTCAAAGATTCCCGTCATATTCCTGACAGGAAAGAGCGACAGGGAAACAGTAAGCCGTATCTTAAGCTTAACCCCCGACGGATACCTGCTTAAGACCCTTACCCCGGAAGCAATACACAAGGCTGTGGACCAGTTCTTTGAAACAAAGCGAATAAAAGAATCGCTTTACGCATCGCAGAAAAATAAGAAATAACCAAAAGCGGGATGATCGTCATCCCGCTTTTTAGCACTGTTCCATAAAATTTAAAATTCTTACAATTACCTGACTGCACATCTGTCCTCCGGACGCTGAATTGAAATCCGAGGCTCCAGTTTGCAAAAGTAAATGCGGGCCTCCGGATAAGGAATTCGGAGAAATAAATAAAACCAATAAATCAGACTAATTAATATTCACATTAAGGCTCACTTCACTATCGCGTCAATTATCTCAGTCTTGACTACCTTTTTCGTGCCGTAATCTATCAGCCCGAAGCCCTGGGTTGAATCCGTGCTTACTTCAAACACATTATTGTCCCAGGCAACTGTACACATTCCCAATTCTTTTGCTGCTTTTGTAAAATAGTCATAGTACAGTACACGCTGATCGTCATTGCCCTTGTTCATCGCCCCATACTCGTCTATGACCACTCCTACTCCCTTTGCAACAAACCTGTCATATACGGCATTAAGCGCAGTATCATTTGCCCTCTTCGCATTATCATCAAACACTGTCGTACCATTAGGATTTCCGGCAAAATCATACGGAAGGTACATATGCACTGCCACCAGAAGCCGGTCATTAACATTATCGGAAGGCAATTTAAATCCCGCATCCACCGTGGGCTCATATGCATCATCATATGACGCTACTATAAGAAACCGTTCTTTATTTTTTCCACCCGAATTACGTACACTGTCCACAAAGATCTGGTTGCACTCATTTATACATTCCATAGCTTCCAGGCACTCCGGTACGTTTTTGTCATACCACCATTCATTGTTCCTGCCCACAAGCCTCGGCTCGTTTATGGACTCAAAAATAAGCTTTTCATCATAGTCAGCAAATCTTTTCGAAATCTGCGACCACACGGCAACCATATACAATTCGGATTGTTCCAGCTTGTCTTTCGTAGGATAATAATAGTCCTCCGTGACATCATGATGCACATCAAGTATGACATACATATCCCTGTCATATGCATAGTCCACTACCTCCTGCACCCTGTCCATCCACCTGCTGTCAATAGTGTAATCACTATCTATATGATCATGCCACGACACAGGGATCCTTATGGTATTAAAGCCGGCTTTATTAACAGCCTCTATAAGCTCAGGTGTAGCCTTGACACCACACCATGCACCCTCATAGTCCATTTTATCGCCTACCCAGCTGCAATTGGTGGCATCAAGCGCATTGCCCAGATTCCAGCCGTACCCCATGCTTTTCACGAATTCAACGGATGATATATCATCGACCTCTGTAGCTGTATCATTTCCGGCCGCCTCTTCCTGAACGTCTTCCGCATCGTTTTCTATAGAGTTTTCAGCGGTACTTTCTGCAGGGCCGTTTTCAGTGGAAGATGCATCATTTTTTTCCGAAGAGCTTCCGTCATATCCCAGATCTGAACGTATTCCTCTGGGTGCTTCAGTACTCCCTTCCTGATCACCGGTACCTTCACTCTGTAATCCGCTCGCTGCAGTACCTTTACCGCCATTGTCACAGCCGTATAAAAACATGGAACATGACAGCATCGCTGCCATAAGTATGCTTATTATCCTTTTTTCAATTCTGCCACCATTCATACAATTATTGCTCCTGTGCCTGTAACTGTTCTGAACCTGTCATTTTTCATATCAGCTGTGATCATCTTATTGGTTTTTATTGATTAAAATAAACCGGATCCTGACCATAATCCTGATAGCCCTCTATCGGTACACCTGAAAACTTTGCATAATCTGCTATTATCTGGAATCTTACCTGCTCTTCCGCCTCATCATCGGCCATAGCAGCCACGAATGCATCATATCTGTCACCAAAGAGTTCCTTTGCACTGTCGTCAAAATCAGAGCCGTCTGCCACAACATCATGGCTTACAGCTTCATAGCTTCCATCATCAGTTTTTTTCAGATGCATAACACCGGGATAAGAGCCGCCGGACTCAGCCATAAGGATGTCCCCCTCAACAAGATCATAATTCATGATACAGAAAATACCGTAAACCTTTATATCTGCTTCATCGCTGTCATCAGTGTCAACGATCACAGCATAAGGAATGCTCACATCACAGGTATCATAATACTGCGAATACTCATCTACCATAAACTGATATACCGCACTCTCGATTGCAGTATCATCGGGATAAACATAAGCCAGCATTCCCGTACTCGTACCTGCATCAGCCTTTGCATCTGCGCCTCCCCATATCATTTCTTCAGCCACAGCCTGCAGATCAAAGCCGTCGCCGTCACTGCTCATTGTAGCTGAAAGTGCATACTGAGTCTCTGCGCTATCGTCATACCAGGAAATAAGATCCACGGTCTCGCCGTCCCCTGTATGTCTGTAGAATTTCCCGCTAAGCCCTGCGTCCTGCCATTTTGGGCTTGCTATATCATCCTCTGCTGTCCATTCAAAAAACATGCCCGATATATCCTCTGCCACGCCATACTGTGCCCTGCAGCAGTACGAAACACCCTCCATGCTAAACTGAGCCTCTACCAATGCTCCCGGTTTATCTCCCGGTTTGATTTCGCCACCTTTATCCATTACGCCCCAGCTTACATCCGCAGCCCCTTCGGGAAGCGGGAGAAGTGCTGTAACATATCCGGCAGCCTCTTCTTCGGTTATGCCGTATCTCCAGGGATTTGCCATACCGATCGGTTCTTCCGTTTCTTCCGTTACTACTGCTCCATCTGACGGAACATCCACCGATACTTCACCGGTACCGCATCCTGTACACAGAGCAGCACTTACGCCTGTTGCAAATAAAGTGATCAAAATCCTGTTTTTCATAATTCCTCCTTACAAGACTTTTGTATAAAATGCCTGCAAAATTTTCACATTCCCACTCACCGGGCAGGTCAGGACGAATTCCTCAAGCACCCTGTACGGCCACAAAAATAATATATATCATACATCATTTATAACTTTACATAAAGTATGTTTTCCCATGCAAAACAATTCACCTGAATATATTTTCTATATGGATTCACAGGCAATTCATACAAAATACAAGTAACTGCTGACAGCTCTTTATGCTATACTGAACATAGAGATTTTATTAACTAGAACTTCCCACATATAGTCTGTGGAAAGAGAACGACGACTCGCATATGCACCGGAACCGATGCAACGCATCGTGATTGTTCCGGCGCAATT